>Ga0228711_1001093_pt1 | contig 38337 bp, 19 predicted proteins | sample MedpolnodulmetaG_2_FD_177996 | JGI IMG/M metagenome (GOLD analysis project Ga0228711, IMG submission 177996) | Root nodule microbial communities from Medicago polymorpha collected in Santa Monica, California, United States - brown nodules | ecosystem: Host-associated > Plants > Roots > Nodule...
GTCTTAGATAGGATCCCTACTCGTGTGAACCTTGCTTATAGACGAGTCTTGAATACGAAGGCCTCGTTGAATTGTGTTTTCTATGTTGGTGGATACGAGACATCAATTTACCTTTTTTTTTTTTTTCATAATGATTTGATCTCAAAAGTGTGGTCGAAGGTGTTGACGTGGCTTCAAATAAATTTTGTGAGTCCACCAAATTTGATTTATGCATTTTGAACGTTGGTCTAAAAAGGTTCGGCCTAGAAATCTAAGACGGGACATTTTGTTAATTTGGCACAGCGGAATTTGGGTGATTTGTAGGGAGATGAACGATTGTATCTTTAATAATACGGTCAAGTAGGTTGAGGACATGGTTGAAAAAAACTAAGGATTTGTTGTGGCATTGGAGTCGTAGTAGGTTGCAAATTGTGTCGTGTTTGTATTTTAAGTGGTGTTGGAACCCCCAAAAATTGTGTCTGGCTTTGGGTGTTGGTATGCTGCTATAGTTGGTGTCAGCCTACTGTCATGTACTGTTTAAAGGCTTCTGGTGGCGGGCAGCGGCCTGTCTTGAGCCGTTTCGGTTGTGTTTTCTTAATAAAATTCAGCTAATAAAATAAAAAAAACCTAACCTCCAAATTAGAGGAATCACAAAACAGAATCAAAGGCAAAAAGAGAAATAATAATAAGCAAACTAGAATTGTAAAAGAAACAAGAATAAATATACATACCTAAAAGGGTAAAGCAAGAATGAAAATACAATTAAAGAAACTAGAGAAACCTTAAGAGAGACAAGCATATTTGGGTTGAATAAAAAGATTAAAGCCTTGGCTCCCTCTTTATTTCTTGGGTGCAGCAAACAAGAACTCATTCAATGTAATGTATGTAATATAAGTCAAAAAACAATCCATAACCCTTGCTAGATGCAAGTGTGATACCAATAGAAACTGACACTTAACAGAAACACATTGCACAATACAAATATTTAATGGATATGGCAATGTAATGTTAGAATGCATGACACAAAACACATTCAAATAGTTATATAGGAAATAGTACAGAATAACAAGACCAAGAACATAGTTTTGTTTCACTTTCTTACTCTACACATAATTGTCTAATTTTAGTTGCTGCATTATTTATTTGTTTTGATCCCCTTCATCTTTACTTTCTTCAAACAGCCACCTTTTTTTTCTTGGTCCATTTGCTTCCAATTCAGCTGCAACCCTTAATAATTGTTCTCTCAGCCATTCAAGTTCCATATGCTGCTCCACAAGCTGGTCCTCGAGTTCAGCCTTATATATGGAAAACGAAACATAAATTGTAAAACTTGAATAAAAAACAAACAAACACAAACTTGCCAACAAATGTGGAGGCAATTTAACAGCAGGAACAAATTTCGGATCATTCACGCGTCAACGAACTTCAGCAAGCAAATTATCATTTACAGTCTCCGATACGACTTCTGCAAATCCATAGAGAATAGTATTAAAGAAATACAACATGGAGAAATAAAATATGGAGAAATAAACTAAAGTTGTTTGTATAAAAGCATTGCTAAAGACCCAATAACATTTCCAGGAAAGAAAAAAAAAACAGAAAAACCTGCCTCATATTTCTCCCAAATATCGTCAAATGCGCCGGGTCGACTTCTTCGCCAAGATCTCTTTTTATGGGACATTTGTGCTTGGGGAGAGACTCAACTGCATAGTTAAAATGAAAGAAAAAATTGTCAAAACAAAATTTTAATTGAAATGCAATTGAAAAAGGCAAACAAAGGAAGCACTGCATTGAATTGAAATGGACAAAATTAAGAGAGAGAGAGAGAGAGAGAGTTAATTAGTTGAATTCATTCGAAAATCCGATAGAAATATTGTTAATAATCACAACAGATTGAAAGGCGATTGAAAAAGGAATAAGAAGGAAAATCGTAACCCTAGAGAAGAAGCATTGAATAAGAAAATGAAAACCCTAACCTCCAAATCCGAGAAAATTCGAATGATCACAGAATAGATTCAAAGACAAGAAGAGACATTATTATCAACCAACTAAAATTGAGAAAATAATGAAGAGAAGAATGAAAACACCATCCATACATACCTTCAGCGACGAGGGAAAGAGAGAGAGATTATGATATGAATGAAAATCGGCAAACCCTAGAGAGACAACAAGTAAGTATACGAATGAAGAAAGAGTTAGTTATTTGGGCTTAAATTATAAAGGCCCAACCCTCCATCTTTTTAACTTCTCTCTTTAATAATCATGGAACATTGGAGGTGATCATCCCTGTAATTCTCAACAGTATGAATAAACATTCCTATTTGTTAAACTTTGGATTCCGTAGTCTTGCTGCGACGGTACCCGGCAACCTATTCTTACCCAAAATGCTTAGTAGCCACTCTCATCCCCACCAGAAAACTCTCATGTGAAGCCATCACCGTCATTTGCTAGAGAATTCTACCTTTTTTTTTTTGAATGGCAAAATTTATTCTCGACGAGCTAGCGCAAGGAGCACTATAATACTCGCGGCAAACCGGGAAAAAATACAAGGAGGCGCCGCATATATACGGCACACCAACAAGCTACCCCCTAAAAAACCCCCACAAGCCACAGACACAGGTAATGATGCCAATGTATACATGCTAAAAACAGCAAGGATACCCCTGCTTCACACCCTTCCGCCAAATGGCTAGAGAATTCTACCTTATATCTCTTGAAAACCTTCACCTAATCATCTCATCTCCATTGTTTTTGAACGTTGAGATTCTGAAGCTTGGTCCTGATCTTAAAAGTTAAAATGGGTGTTTGAGGTAGAAATGGGTTCAATTGGGATTACTTGTCTTTTTTATATTGGTTTGTTTAGAGACGGTGGAAGTGTTGTTTAGGGTGGAACATTAGCTTCAGTTTCGTAGGCAATTTTTGATGTCCTATGAATTTCGGTTTTTGTTGTTTTTTTAAGTTTTGTCAGTGGTTGTGGATAGATATTTGGATATACAGAAGTTGAACAAAAACCATATATAGGTGTATACTTTGGATAAGCCGAAAAATGTAGGTTGCTCTTATGTATGAAAAGAGGATATGAAAATAGAGCATGTTCGTTGTTGAGAGCTTTCAAGCTTAAAACATACAAAAAAGGACAAGTCTCGGAAAACCAACCCCAAAGGACGCACAAAGATATGGATATCTAGGAAAGAAATTTTCTATGTTGTAGATTTTCTTATCGATAGAGTCATGGTACCTCGCTGGACAGTGGATGTGTCGCACATTGATGACAAATTATCTTACGTAATTTTTAACATGTTTTTTAGTCATTTTCAGTTAGTTTTGTTCGGAATCAGAGGAGTTTTAGAACAATTGCCTATTGGTTTCAGGATATTTTGTAATGTTTACATTTTAAGTCATATAATTCTAGTTTTTCCGAAACGAAGCAGTTATATGGTGTTTTTGATGTAATTCAAGGCAAAGTCATGCAAATCGGCGGTTAGGATTCTTCGTCTTTTTGAGTGTTTTCTTCCATAAATCTTGTTTTTGGGACTTGAAACATAATTTATCCTTTTTGTAATGTCTTCAAAAGTCTCTTGAATCTTAATTCACTTTCTTCCATTAGAAGCTTTAATTCGATCAGCTGTAAAAAAAAGGAATTTAACTTGGGATTAACTTTGTGTTATTGTCCATGTCCATTGAAGAAGAACACCAATGTATCCTCATACTTTGAGGCTTCAATTAAAGCTTGTAAATGTGACCTTATATTGTTAACATTAATACAAAAACAATGTCTACCACCATCGTTTTTATCTAACCAGGGCCGATCCTAGCATAGACTGGGGGTGCGATGGCCTAGGGCCCATAAAAAAATTGTAAGGTGGGGGTGTGTATAGAAAGATTTCATTTTAGGGGCTATATATAGAAAAACGTATAAAAAATGCCCATTAGTCTAACATCCCTTAACCTTTTTTTTTATTTCTTCTCTCCCCCTGTACAAAACACTCGCGCCTTGCAGCCTTTCCAAATATACCCCTGCGTGAGTTAAGTCACGTTGCGTGAACGTGACTTAACTCACGCACCTTATAATCTCTGCGTGACTTAAGTCACGCACCACTGAGCCTTTGCGCGAGTTAACTCACGCAAGTTGGTCGGTGGTCAAAACTGAAGAACAAACGTTTTTTTCTCACTTTGGTCAGGTTTTCAACATTCAATTTACACGTTTTTAACCACTTTTACACTTTTTTTTACCACATATATGGTAGATACAAACTAGGTTATCATTCCTACCTATAAATACCCTCACAAACTTCCTCATTTCCTCACACCATCCCACATTATCTCCTTCCACTCTCTCCCCCTCTTTCTCTTCTTCTTTTTTTCTTCTATAGTCTCTAGGCTCTTTTTACCCCTTTAGGTATATAGTGGTCAGTCGGGTTGGGGAAAAAGACATCATCCATTAAGGTAAAATTAGGTTTGCTTCCTTTTACTCCCAAAATCTTTTTACCGTGGGTAAAAAGAATCATCCTGGGGGTATAAAAGAAACCAACTTTAAATTTACCTCAAGGGATCTTGATGTCTATTTCCCCAACATGACTGATCATTATTTCCCCCAAGAGCTATCACTATATATTCAAGTGGGTAAAAATAACTTTTTACCCCAGGAGGGAAAAAAGATATTAAGTAGATTACTGGAGTGTTGTTTGATTTGAACTTGAAAGAATTTTGGTTTTGGGTGATTTGAGAGAGGCTTTTGAGATTTTTTGAGATTTTAGATGAGAAATGAGGAAATGAGGTGCTCTGCCTTGTTTAAGACAGCACGTAGCGCGAGTTAACTAACACTGCGCTAGTTAACTCACGCAGTGTTAGTTAAGTAACGTAGAGTTTAACACTTGTGTTACTTAACTAGCGCAAGTGCATTTTTGGAATGGCTGCAGGGCGCGAGTGTTTTGTGCTGGGCGAAGAGCAGAAATCTTTTTATTTTTTTGCAAAACTAATTCTAAAGGCCCCAAACACTAAGAATCCTTCAACTATTTTTTTTTTTGGATTTTTTTTCTCACCCTACTCACTTCTCAAGCACCCTCCAAATTGACAATTGTATCATGTTCGGATTTTAAGATTCGAAGTGTAATATAATCTGAATAGTGATTAACTAGTTTTTTTTAAAAAAAAAATAGTGACATAAATTATTAAAATGATATAAATGAAAGTGGCAATTTAAAGAGACATGATACAAATTGCCAAAAATTGAACACATTTTATTATTTGATAAAGAATTCATAATTCATTTACATTAATATAATGTTTATTACAACAAATTATTTGATCATGATTTCATAATAATCGACTATTTTCTTTTTGTTGTTGATAAGACAATTACTTCTTTGAAAAATATATTTGATAAATTAATCACATTTGAAATGATTTTGCATTTCAAAATGCTCTAAAAAAAAATGCAATCTTATGACTTCTATCTAAAAGTGAAGTTTATTTATTATTATTTTTTTCTTGTAAAATAATTGTAGATTCTCAATGGTGGTTTATATATCCTAGATTTATTAGGACTGGTTTTTTTGAGATACATTTGATATGCCTACATATCATTTTACTAAGGTTCGTTCGGTTTTGTTTGTTCTCCCAACTTTTTTATTGTTATTCTTTTTTATTGATAATATATACGATTAGGTGCATTCGACAAGCGATATTTTGGGGTGTCAACATAACTGAAATTTCAAAACATCGTATTATGATGAATTGGTGCCAACATAGTTCGGGTGTCAACCCCCATAATTAATACATATCACATTCATCATTTATAAAATAAAATAAAAAATTACGATATATTATGTAAGGGGTCTCTTTTTCAACCTTGGCCTAAGACCCATTAAATCTTAGGAACGGCCTTGTATCTAACCAAAGAGTTACGTTCTCCATTTTAAAACCAAACTTGTCAATCAAAATGGTTATAAACTTCTCGCAATCGTCATGTGTATATTCCATTTGAGGATCTCAGTATTTTAAACCGATAAAAAAAACGTCGTTTTATATTTTCACTTCTGTACAAATGAATTTGAATGTTAATAAAAAAGTAAGATTCACAAATAAAATAGAAAATGGATAAATGCAAATAATTACAATTATTATGCAATTTTGTGGTAGGTGATACAAATAATTTGGTTCAGTATTGTCATCATCTTTTGGAGCTTTCGTTCTACTCTATTGGTAAGGGTGATTGTGTTCAAGCTTGGGCAGATTGTTTGATAGAACCTGATGTTAAAATATGCCTTGATTTAATGTTAGGAAAAAGTCACACATAGGAGAATAGGAAGAAATATGCAAAGACTTAACCATATAAATAAAGGTCTTGTGTGTTAGTATTTTTTGCACAGATGGTTAGTGAGTTTTGTTATAGCTGGTATTACCTCTACTATTCAGTATTTGTAATCGATTATAGTGGAATTCTTTTCTGTGGCTCTGCTTGTGGATTAGTCAGCACATTGTTAAATACCACGTTAAATCTTGAGTCGTTTTTCATTCTATCTTTTATTATTATTTTCATTATTATCGCATCCTGTTATAACAAATAAAAAGCTACACCTTGCTCTAAGGCCTTGGTTAGTAGTTTTGAGAAATGACAAAAGAAGATTATAATATAGTGGGTTCAAATTAAATAGCTACTACTCATGTAAATAATTACAACTGATATGCAATAATTAGTGAAATAGGATGGTGTAGTTTGCTAAAAAAAAGGTTTAGTTAAAAATAATTATAAATGGTTCTTGTTGTTAGTTAATCATAATTTACATGAGACATGCATAACTATTAAGTACTCATTCCGTTTTTTTTTCCTTTTCTTTTTTTTGATGTTTTAGGAGTTCAACTATATTCCAAAATATTTGATATTTTAATATATTTAATATTTTTCTCAAGTTTACCCTTGTTGAAAAACACGCCTTAAAACTATTAAATGATTTGTGACCTTTGACTTATCACATGTGAATTTAATTATAATAAAGACATTTTAGTCCAAAAATACAAATATTTATGTACTTTAATTACTCCTTAAGATTTGTGTCACGAACTAAAACATCAAAAGATAAAAAATGGACAGCGTGCTAGATAAAGATATATACAACTAGTTAATATATTAAAAATAAAATTAATGTTTGATGCATTACCTAGAACTAGATAATTCTTGTTGTTCACTCATAATTTTGACGACCTACGATACAGAAGATAAACAAAGATGATAATTAATACACAATTATTAAGAGAATATGAAAAATTTTGTTTAAGAAAAGTTTATTATATTAGAGTTTAAGATTAATATATTGTTACAATTCAGACGTTTAAACATTATGGATTAAGAAGAAGATATCACATTATAGTCAATCTTATTTTTAATATATAAAAACAAACTACTTCAGTTTTTTTTTTGGGTGAAAAAAACACAAACTTCTTCAGTTTATTAACAAAAGTAAGTATTTACATACGTTGATTATTTAAACTCTAAACCCAATATAAAGTCATAATGATGATTTTTTTTTAAAATAAAACTAAAATGAATATGAATCGGTTTTGAAGGTAAAAAAAATAACATATATTGAAAAGGGGTTTGCTACAATAAAAAAAATAAATGTTAAACCATCCATTTACAATTTTATCCTTCAGATTTGTCTTTCTCAAAAAACAACATAAGAGTATTTTTTGTCTAAAGTAAAAGGTGCATCATGCTAAAATAGACCTTCATGAAAAAGGGTGGGTCTATTGTAGCAAACCCCTATTGAAAAATATGTATATTTTATACCTTAAAATTACATATCATATTTAAATAAATATTGACAACTTATTATAACTTCACAGTAATCAAACACATTTTTATAAACTAAGACAAATATTGACAAATTATTGTTGTATAACATCCCAACTTTAGACAAGTACTGTTTACGACAAACGGGTTCATGTTGACATCGAAATTGGTTTCTCACTCTAGACATGTGTATTAAACACCTATAATTACTTCAAAGAATAATTAAGAATCAGTGATCAATGGGAAATTGGTACCACTACCAACCCTGTAAACACATAATCATGTAAATTAAAATTTGATTAAGTGCATTTAATTGTTTTCATTAGTTTTCATTAAATGTCAGAAGCAGTAAAGTTGTGGTTACACTTTTGTTAAAAATTGGTTAAGTACAACTAACATTTTGTTAATCATAAATATGTCAAAAATAGAAGAACATCAACTTGTCATTGTATTATTGTCAATCAATAATTGTTTAGTTGCAGATGTTAGTGTTTTGATGATGCAATGCATGTATTTTAATAATTATTGATGGGATGATATTTTGTATATGACAAATAAAGTCAACACAATGTACCCAACAGAAAAGGGATATTGAGGGTAAGTACACATTAACTTATTAAATGTTTATGTAATTGTATGCGTCTTATGTTGTTAATGCATAATTAATGTTTTGCTGGTAGATGTAAATTGGTTTAAATATATTATAACTATTAAATTTGTGTTTTTTTTTTTTGAAAGACAAAAACTATTGCATTAAAACATGGTATCAGAAGTACCTGAAAGGAAATACAATGTACATAGATAAACATTAATATAAAGGACACCAAAGCAATATCCAACATCAAAGAAACTGACCACCTCCTAAATCAACTCCTAACAACAATTTATAAAGCAGACCTCAAAGAACATATATGAATCTGCTAACAAAACTCTAAAAGAAAAAATAGTCCCCAAAAATCACCTACATCATTATGATAAATTACAGCTAAGACAATATCAAAAGAACAATCAATGGTACAAAATGCAGAATCCTTAGCAGACAAAAATTACATTTGTGTTTTTAACAATAGCTCAGTATTAATGTGCTTAAATGTTATTTATATATTTCATTTTATTAAATAGCCTACAAATGTAAATGTTGGGTTTCAAGTGTTTGGTAATCTAATTAACTACTAATCATCCCAAAAATCAAGTACTAATTGTGTCGTTACTTGCATATTTAGACAAAAATGTGGCTGTAACTGATAATTAAGATGATTATTTCTCTTTAAACGAAGTTTTATATTCCATTGTATGTTTTTCATTAGGTTATTAATAAGTTATGGTTGTACATTGCAGGTGGACTATGTAATTAGCGATATTAAAATATTTTTGACAACTTTGATTTTTTTTTTTTTTTACAGAATCTCATACGGTCAATATTAAGATGATGAAATAGATCATTTGATATCTATATAACCTAAAACTTATGTAACATCATTACATGGTTATGATATTTGTTGAAAATCATGTATATCTATTTAAAATCTGGAATCGCAAGTAATATTTTTATATTTTCTGGAATTTTTATCCAATTTATACATGGAGTCTTAGTGGCATCATTCTTATGTGATGTGGTTGGTTCGTTTCTTTGGTTATCTATAATTTTTATGTGTAAACAATGTCAATTCAACCAAATTTATTAGTGAGATATAAAAAGTTACCACCTTCCTTATACTTTGGATTCTTAATGACATCATTTTTGTTGTGAGGCTGGTAAATATAAAGACGACCAATTTTGAAGGCAGGAAACATATATGTTCACGACTTTTAAAATATGTGGTTATATTGTTCACGATTTGTGTTTGCTTTTTCTTCGTTTTTTCTTACTGAAGTCACTGTTCAGAAGCAGATAGAATTCAGCTTCTGAAGTGATGTTCAGAATCTAAATGTAGTGGATAAAATAGAGAAAGAGAGAGAGAAGAAAGACACAGAGCAATTATACAGGTTCCTTCCACAAAGCGGAAGTAGTCCTGTCCCCCTTGCACTTCCAAGGAGAGTTCACTAAAAATGTAATATCTGATTACAATTGCTCACTGCTAAAACTAGCAAGAGACTTCAAACTACTCAAGCACAACTGCAAGAGATTTCCTATGTTCAAGAACTTAATCAAGAGACTTCCTATGCTCAAGCACAACTGCAAGAGACTTCCTATGCTCAATAACTAAATCAAGAAACTTCTATTCAAACAGAATTACAAAGAAATTTGTTTGAGGTTGAACACTTGATATACAATCAGTGGTGTTCATAATATAAATTAGATACAGACTCTTTAAGACTCTAGAATTTCTAAGATATGGAAGTTGTAACGAAATTCTAAGTGAACTTTGATGTGAAACAATTTCAGCAGAGTTTTGACACTTGTAAATTGTTGCGTGAGTCTTGCAATTCTCTATGTCTTCACTCCTTTATATAGAGATGTGAAAGAGACGTTGTATAATGCCAGCACATCAAAAAAGAGTCGTTTGAAGCTTGATCAAATCACCAATGATCTGTTGCCTGATTTGGTTATTGTCATATGAAGGATCAATTTCAAATCCATTCCAAGTCTAGAGGAACACCGTTGCAGGCACAACTGTTGTTCTTGTACTAGCAGACACAAAATCAGAGTAGTGGAGATAGTGGTTGTACACTTCGTACAAATGTCCTTTTTCAACTCTTTCCAAAGAATAAGCATCCAAAGCCTTCAAATCCTTTTGAAATAACTGTTGCTTCATGTTTCTAGTCTTTTCTGATGATAGGCTTGATTAAATCATCATTTGAACAACATCTGAAAAGCTTCAATTTATCAGCTTCTGATGATCTTCAGAACTTCTGATGACGCCAGCTTCTGATGATCAGGAGAGTGATTCTGATGACGTCAGCTTCTTCTGGACCTCTTGTCTTCAGAACTTCTTGTCTTCAGAACCTCTACTCTTCAGAACTTCAAGCTTCCTTCTTGATTATTTCATTGCTCTCATTTGTTCTTCCAGAACCTATGCTTAAATAAGACATTGAAATTTTTTGTCTATGGTCCTGCACACTTGAACAAATATTAGCATATCCAATTGACAATTTTTAATACCGTGTTATCATCAAAACTCAAAGGATAATGTTAAACATATTTTGTTCCAACATATCGTATCGTACATGCACCCGTATTTATATCCAGGCTTCATAGGTGCTAATCTTATTGAGAATATAATTCATAAATTAGTTTTATGTTTGTTAGTAGTTAGTTATAAAATTGTTGACAATTAGTTTGTTTTGTTTGGCACAAGCTAGTTGAGATTAGTTGTATATAAAAGTATCTCATGCTATGAATATAATTCAAATCTTTTATACTCTTCACTTAATAAAAACAAGGGTCTTGTTAACAAGTGCCCTAAGGGCACTCTTTAAGGATTCATAATAAAGAAATTATTCTTTAAAAAAGTCAAAAACTCCAATTTCCAATGCATTAATTTCATAAATTTTGACAAAAACTTACTATTTAAAGTTACTAAACAATGTCTTAAGGACACTTGTTCACATTTTCTTAAAAGCAATCGTACCTCAAAAGAATACGATATACTTTAAGAGTGCCAATAAGAGTATGGATGACACTTGTGAACACGCCACAACACTCCCCCAAAACAAAAATAAAATCATATAAACCTCCTACGGTCATACAAAAATAAAATCATTAAATATTTGGAATATTTTATCGTCTTATTTTATCAACTCATCGATAATTTTTAAAAAGGAAATCATGTGTAGTCATGTCTCAGACTTTAATAGAGAGGACTACATATTGCACTTGTTATTCTCCAAAATTGCAATGAAATTACGAATTTAATTATTAATGAAGTTTCGTAGTTCAAAACATAATAATACAATAGTACGTGTTTTTATTTTTAACTTTTTAAACAAACCAGATGGAACATCTTGTCATGAAAAATAATGTGTCCCATCATACATTCATTTGACTACATGACAAAATGTATCATATATACTATTTGACAAAGTTATATATTCACAACCCTAAATAAAATCATTTAAACACACATGATAAAATATATCATTTAATTACTTGAAAAATATAAATTATTAATTTTTTTACCTTTTTCAGATTTTCTAAATACGGGTATGTCTATATATTTTACATTTATAATTGTGACCATACAAGTGTTTTTTCATATATTTATTCATTTGTTTTTTTTTTGTCTCCAAAGCCACTTGTGTGTCTATATATATATATATATATCTTGCTTTCAATTTGTCTTCGAAATAAATGCCCCAACTTCAACAGCTAGTGTCTAGTGGACTTGGATCCAAACTTCATCATATTTCAATTTCCCCCAATTTATCACTCTTTTTACATTCATTGATCTATCTATTAACGAATAATTAAATTTTGGATATGGACCTTCAAAATTGGAATTTTGGATATGGAGCTTCAAAATTGGAATCCTTGCCCAATCTTCGCTTATGTTGGTTGTCCGTCATATCTACTCAACATAAATCAATGAAAAACTGATTCAAACATTTCATCAAATACTTGGAGTGCAAAATATGCATACCTGGTTCGTTGGGTTATTTTAAGTTTTAAACTATCACATTGAACTTAAACCTAGTCTAAACAACATTCACATTCATAACATGCAAATATTGGATCATAAACTACCCAAAAATTCAATAATGTCTCCAACCATAAATACTAACATTTGACCAACTTTTGAAGGAAGAAATATATACATAATTAACAATGTGAATACAAGAAATTATGAATACTTGTAATATTGTTGACAACTTTCTTGACTTTGAAGAAAGAAATTGGATAGATTCATTTGAGTGAGTTTAGAGGGAGTTTTTGCTTCTTTTTTGTTTAGTTTATGTAAAAGTGGGAGTTGTTGTTGCTATTCTAGAATAAGACCAGAACGCAACAACAATTAACTGCCATTTGAAAAAGAGCAGATGACAATTAACGAATGTTTGGTAGCGAACGACAGTTAGTTGTTGTCGGGGGCATTATGATCATTTCGGGGTTGCTGGGAGAAACAAGGGAAGCCTAAAAAGAAATTTCTAGCAAATAGCTTTTGAACCGTCCTTTTTAGTCCCCCTATATGTCTCTTAGTCCCCAATTTTTTTTGGACGGAGGCCATTATTTTTCTTATTTTAACACAATTAGGAGATGACTTCGGGTATTTTTTTCTATGGAGTCCTAAAGATAAATCCTCATAACCTTTTCCGACACAGGTAATATCCATTCATAACTTCATTTATGTTCATTTTTTCATTGAAATGTTTCATTTTAGTTGATATGTCTAGTTTAGGAATTTTTTCTTTTTTATCAAAGTATTAATATTGACACCTCTTTTTTGGGGTTTACTTGAAATAATTGTTTTGGACAAACCTAAACCAAAGCTTATGTATGCCTAAATAAGGCCCATATCATAGGAGTTCGTGGAAGTATTTGATTTACAACATTATTAATTAAAAGAGTAATGATATTTGGACAACCATTTTATGACAACTTTTGTGAAAACTTTATTTGTCTCCCTTCTCATTGTCAAAAATATCATAAAATAATTGTACAAATATTCTTTTCTAATTAAAATGAATTAGTATTCATATGCTTTGTATCTTTCTGATGTGTATGACCATCGTCCCTCTCATTCCATAATTCTTAATTAACATCCACCATATATATTGTCAATTTAGGTGGGTTAGTTTACCTTAAAAAAAAAAACATCCACCATACATATTATTAATTTTGGGTTCATGATGATTTCTCCTTAATTATTGAAAGCTTTTGGGAGAAGGACAGCTACTATCTAAATTGGTAAATTGAATTGTTATTTTTTATTTATTTGACGTCGTAATTGAAGTGTTTAGTGCAAGCTCTTGTTTGACATGACAAACAAGAAACATGAAACAGCTAAAGTTTTGGTTTTATAAGAAAGAGAAGATGCAAACAAGTCTAAAGAATAATGAGTACATTATTCTTTTGTAAAATCTGAAAAAGTGAAGATGTAATAAGAAAGATATGATGTGCTAGCTTTGATCTTGATCAAAGCCAAAATATTAATAAAGCAATGAGAAAACATAAAAGATGGCTTAGAATCATCCAAGTAGAAAAGGGACTCTAGGAGTGATAAAAGTAAAACCCTCGTAAAATATATTGGGATTATTGCTGAGTAATAATTACGTAGAAAGTTAGGTTAAAAAGCAAAAGCTCATTGATTCAAGGTGAAAATTAAAGAAAAAAACTCAGAAGAAGGCAAAAGAAGAAGAGATAGGAAAATAAAAGAGGGAAGCAAAGGAAAAGTTATTGGGCCAGTTGAATAATTTGAGTGAATAGTTTCCTTTTTTTTAATCTTCAAAATTAAATTGGCAACTCAACCTTTTATAATATGAGCTATACTAACGAGACATGCAAAATTTCTTTTTACAGTTTTGGATTACGTTCAGACAGTTATTGCCATCGACTTTATTATATTTCAAATTAAGAGCTTAAATATTCATTTTTTGATATACCATTATAATACATCAAAATTAATGTCTTATGCGTTTTTATTAAATGACGTTAATCTTGATTAATTAAGTTAGATATCAAATGACTTTAGATTTAGTTTTTTTGTTTTATATATATAGTCTATATATGATATAAGACGTTAATTTTTTTGTCCTTGTGAGTTTAGCTCAGTTAGTATGGACAATGCATAATATATGTAAGGTTCGGGGTTTGAACCACCAAAACAAGACGTTAATTTTTGTAAATGGTAAATTATAGAATAGCACAGACCCAACAATGAGATATACCACCTCAAAGAAGTTTAGGGAAGGTCACATATGTGCCTAACCACACAAAAGCACATCCCTAAGACGATCATGGTCGTTCAACCGATCTCCAATTGTCTTTTGCAATCCACGTCGGGTTACACAGAAATAGTTACAACGAGCTCTTCTATAGAAGTGTGGCATCACTGCAACGCTCAGGTACGATCTCAATTTACACTTTATCCTTCTCGTTCAAATACATACTTGAACTACTTGTTGTAATGGAGAATACTTTTTGAAAAATAGATTTGGTCTTTCAAATTGTCGTTTTCAATAGCTTTTATTATATGTTTTGCACTCTTTTTTTTTCACCAAAATTTATGCATTCTTCTAATGGCAGTAATCTATCATTCAATTCCTTCTAAACAAATGACAATAATCAACCCCAAGTATGTGAAGAAAATATGTGCAATATTACTCCAAAGAGGGAGGTTTTTGCCCCCTTCTGTCGACATGGCCGTATCTGAAGCAGAGCGACCATCCTAGGTCCCAAAAAATAAGTTTAAAATTTGGGTCCTAAAATATAAAATTAAGGGTTCATTAAGTAAAAAACATTAAGGAATGCTAAAACCATATACATTTTAATCGAAGAATGACATATTAGGAAATTGGATATTTACATTTCGTAACGTAATAAAACCTATCACTTCAAGAAAATTATTTTCACACTTTAGGAATTCAATATTTTTTTTATACATATTTATTAGTTAAGATCCAAATTGTAGGTTCGCCTCTAGACCGCCAGGATCTCAGAAACGGCCCCGTCCATAAACAATAAACAATAAATTTGCATGCATAACATCAACATTTAGAATCATGCTCTTTCCAATATTTTGAAGAGAGGCGCTACATTGCATTAAGGTCTCCAAAACGATTCTCTCTAAGAGATTTAAGGATCCATGTGTATTTCATAAAAGAATAGTACAACACTGTAATAATCTTTTTTTTTGCTTCTGTACAACACTGTAATAATCTTTATTCACATGGTGTCATTACCCTAATTGGCAAAAGAGATTCCAGACATATTGATCCACGTACAACATATTGAAAGTAGAATTTGCTGATTTAAATTTCCCAGATTTGACAAATGACATGTTACAAGGAACACATGTGATTGACAAATGTTCCTTGTTTTTTCTCTAAAAAAAAAATGTTTCTTGTTTTTTCTTTCTACCTAAAAATTTATCTTTCCTTTTTACCGGTTCCTTGAATAATATGGCAATTATTTTTTATAAATGAAAAACAAATTTAGCCGAATTTAATGATATATAGGGAACATCTTCATTTCTTAAAAGAAATTAACAACATTATTACTACCACTTCCAATCCTTTTTATATAAATCTACAAAACTTATGTATTTTGTCCAATACATTAAGTTTTGTTGACCCGTATGTCTTTCATATAGAAAAAAAAAACTAGAGAAGTATAATTTTTGTGTAAAATAAATGTCAAACTAATTTGATTAGTTTTAGAAATAATATATCTGCCATTATATTATTTATAAACCTTTTTTTTAAGTAGTATTATTTATTATTTATAAACCTAAAAATTATAATGTATATCAACATTTTTTAAGAAAGGAGAATGCTAACCAATGTCCTTGGGGCATTGGTTAACCATCCAAAATAAGTAAGTTTTTATGAAAAAGTTGTGTAATAATTACTTAATCAAAAGTAACATTTTATATTTTCAAGACAAAATTTATATTTGCAGATTCCTTAACCATTGCCCTGAGGACGTTAGCAAGACCCTTTAAGAAATGGAGAATATAACTAGGGATGGCAATAGGCCAGGCCGGCCTACAAGGCCTACGATCTAGCCTACGACAGGTCAGGCCAGGCCAGAGTTTTTCTTAAATAGAGAAAGTCTAGACTTTTTTTAAGCCTATTTAGCTTAAAAGGTCAGGCCACATGCCTCTCAAAAAGCCTCTTAAGCCTATTAGTCCGGCCTATTTAAGTAATATGAATAATATTATTTATTAGTATATTATATTTTGTACTTTTAATTAAAATATAAATATGTAAACTTTTTCAATAATTTAAGCTTTATTAGTATACATTAATTTTTTTTTGCATATATAAATGTATTATTATAAACTAGAATAGAAATATGATATAATATATATATAGTCGAATTCTCTAAAACCTCGTGTTGATTATCAAAAGAGAGTTTAATCTAATTGAACTATTAGTTCGCTAGTCCATTTAAACTTAGATCACATTACTTATTTAAAGATGTCCATAAGATATAGACTTTTAAACATGCTAGCAGACTGTATCAGACTTTCAGAAGGCCAGACTCAGACCTAAAAAGTAGGTCTATGACAGGCCGCATGTCAGGCTTAGGCTTTATAAAAATATGGCAGGTCAGGTTTAGGCCTTGCAAAGCCTAACTCGACCTAGCCTATTCCCATCCCTAAATATAACTATTCGAATTTAGTTCTAAAAACTCAACGGAGACAAGATAGCGCTAAAGATTAAAAAAAAATCTCCATAGATAATCACTTAATAATTCACTTTAGGTTTCTTAACGTGGTCCCCACTTGACATCATAAATTTTAGCACTTGATAATTTTGTTCTAATACTTGGTTCTTTATAGTAATCTCTTAAGTGGACCCACATGTCGCACTATAATACTTGTTCTAGAGTTGGTTAATGCAAAACACATATGTAAATAAATGAGATTTGTATCATAGTCCCTGCATTGTTCAAAATTTAGTAAAAACACCTAATGAAAGAGATTTCGATAGATTCAATGAAAAAAAAAACTATTAACTAAAGGCGAAAAATAAAGAAATAACCTTATTAGTAGAGTCTCTTAGACCCAACTATTAATTAAGAGACACGTACGCTGGACATGAAGATGCTCTTAGTGTATGTTAGTAGGGATAGTCTTATTGGATTCTTTGTGTTTTGGATGGTTGTTGTTTGGTTTGCTTTCTCTCCATTATGTGCTTTAAGGTGTATTGTCTTAGGGATGCTATTTTCCATTATCCTTGGGGCCTTGTCTACACTAAAGGATTGTGGTATTTTTAATATATTCATTTCTATTTAATAAACAAACATAAACTCATAACAAGATCCTCAAATCAGCAATGCAATATGAATCAGTGTATTTATGGAATATGAGTTGCATCCTTAACAACTAACCTGCCTTGATTACCATTTTGTACAACCCTTATAATAATGTATTTGCATATATACCCATAAAGAAATAACTAACGAGATGTAGTGTTCATGATCTTAAACATGGTCTAGATAGTTTTGTGTGTGTTTGTTTGTTGATGTAAGTATCCCATACTATGCATGATGTAATAACAAACTCTTCAATATCTAGCTAGCTAGTAAAGCAATCTCAATGTCTAAGCTGAATGAAATCTTAAAGTTATTTGGATGAGAATGTAAAATTATTGAGGAACATCGTAGATGGTAGATATACATTATTATAATTTAAAAGTTCAAACAACAATCCACAATTCCTAACTCAACTGATAAAACATAGAAATTGTTAGATCAGACGCCATAGTAGGGGTTCAAACCCCGACACCTCCACTTATGTATGAGTTTATAATGATTTTGCTATTTCGTCTATCTAACCAAAAAAAATCAAGCAGCATAAAGTTAAACAAATTAAGCACATTTTTGTTAAGACATATTATTATAATTAAATGGGAAATGTTAACTAGTGCCCCGAGACACTAGTTAAGAAGATTAATGTAGAAACTTTACATTGGAAAATGGTGAAAAGTGGAATGTTCTACTTTTAAAAAGTCAAAAAGTTGTTGTCTTTAATAAAAGATTTCTATTTTTAACTTTCTTAACTAGTGCTCCGCGTTAACACAACCATAATTAAATATAAACAATGACAAAGACAGAATGTCCAAGTTTGCTACCTAGCTAGTCTAGCTAGTAGAATTAAGTTGCCATATTCTTCTGCTTCTAAAAAGTGTTTGCTGTCTGCTTGTATTACTAATTGGCTGATCTAGATACAACTGATTACAGGATCTCTTCTCTGCTGGCTAATGACTTTCCTACTTTTGTTCCAAAATGTTCTCCCAAAACAAAGAAAAAGGGCCATCAAAATCAAATAATAAGGAAAAAGTACAGGACTATAAGAAGCGTTTATTTACTTCACTTGGAAATACATAAAGGGGTGCTTCTAATATGTGTACATATTAGAAAAAAGTTCAAGGGTGGACCCTTGAGGTTAACTTAGTATAGCAGGTTAATCCAATTTTTTATTGCTATAAAAAACTTAATATCGTGTAAATAGATATTTTAGTCATAGGTAAATTGTAAGTGTTAGTCAATTGACTTGATAAGATTTTTGAAGTTTTGCTGACTAATGCCCTAAGTACATTGGTTAAGGAATTTATTAAAGAAAATTTTGTTTTGAAAATACAAGTTGTTATTTTTATCAATGTAATAATTACATAATTTTTTAAGACAAACTTATTACTTTTAGTACTTTAACCAATGTTTTAAGAACACTCGTTAGCATTTTTCAAAATTTTAAAATAACAATTTAATCCCTCCATCAAAATATTTCTTCAATAAATATTCATCAAAACAAGTATAAAACCTTTAAAATTGTGGTGAAAAATTTGAGAAAAGTGTAAATTGATTGACATTTTCCAAATAAATGTGCAAAATTGTTATTTCCTAAATTTGAAGAACTAAATTGAGAAGAAGTATTGTTTGGGCACATGCTATTGGACACACCATTTAAACACACACATCAAAATGTATTTTACTTAATTTTTTAAAAATAAATATTATTCAATTAATTTCTCTTTTCACTTTTTTTCATTATTGCATGTGTGCCTAAAATTGATTTGTTGGGTACGTGCTCAACTAAGTATTTTCCCTAAACTGAACAATCATTACAATTTCAACGACTAAAATGTCTATTTACCGACTTAATATTATTGCAAATTGATAACACAAATGAAACTTGTCGTAGCAAGTCGGTCTATAAAGTCAGTAAATAGACATTTTAGTCCTTGGATCATGACCATATTAAAGGCCATTATATATAGATAGAAAGAAGTATAATTATTGATAGGGAAAGGCTTGTATCAAACGTTATGTCAGAATCTATAATTCTGTTAAAGAAAAAGGAGGAAAGAGAGAGAGAAATAAAAAACTCAAAGATAAGGAACTTTGGTTCTTTTTTGTGTGTATTTATAAGCAATGATGGTTGTGATGAGTGAAAACACTTTTACAAAAACTAGAAGAATAGAAAGAAAATTATGTCACCAGTTGGATTACCACCAGGTTTCAGGTTTCATCCAACTGATGAAGAGCTTGTCAATTATTATCTAAAGAGGAAAATCAATGGTCAAGAAATTGAACTTGATATAATTCCTGAAGTTGATCTTTACAAATGTGAACCTTGGGAATTAGCAGGTCCATATTCTTTATTTCTGTTATTTTTCATTTACCAAATTTGGATTGCACATTCACATTTTTTTATTTTATAACCATTTAATTTTCATTTTTCAATATCATGTGCAAGAAAATGTGTATATATGTTATTAATAATCTAGTTATGAAGTTCTTGCATCAAAGAGTTTGGTGCAACTTTCTGTAATGTGAAAATATTACATTATTAAACATGGATTCAAAGTTTATTTATAAACTTGAAAATTGTCTAATTTCATAAGCCTAAAACTATGGCTGCATTAGCTTGACATTTGTGCCGCCCTCAACTATGAATCATGGTTCAGAATTGCGGCTACGGTTGCAGTAAGACTGCGAACCTCGATATTGCTAAAAATTGCAGGAAAATGTGTAGTCGATGCAACTGCAATTGTGGATGTGGTCGTGGCTGTGGTTGAAGGCGGCAATTTAGAACGATCCTAAGAACTAAAATAGGATATAAAATCTTTATAAGAAAACTACTTCCAAATTTGGACCTAATTTTCCATATCACTACTCTCTAGGTAATGTGATCATGTATGTACTTCGTTATAGAAATTTTCTTCACTTATATGTATGCATATATGTGTATGTATTTTACATTAGGCTAAGTTTTTCAATTTTCGGATTTTGATGGAAACATATTCTTTTTTTGCTATGAATAGAGAAATCATTTTTGCCTAGTAGAGATCCAGAGTGGTACTTTTTCGGACCACGGGACCGGAAATACCCTAATGGATTTAGAACAAATAGAGCAACAAGAGCAGGATACTGGAAATCTACTGGTAAAGACAGAAAAGTTTCATGCCAAAACAGACCTATTGGTATGAAGAAGACGTTGGTTTACTATAGAGGAAGAGCTCCTCAAGGAATTAGAACTGATTGGGTTATGCATGAGTATCGCCTTGATGATAAAGAGTGTGAGGATAACACTGGATTACAGGTATATACATCTTATTATGCATACTTTTTCGTTACTTAGTTCCTCTACAATCGGCTTTACGGTGCAGTAGATATATTTCTCTCTACGTTGCACCGTAAAACTAGTTGTAGAGGATCCATTTTGGTGCGCTGTGTGTGTGTGATGCTCATAATGCTCATAGTTTCGCAAGCAAAAATGATCAAGAAAATACCGAAAAATGGTTTCATTGGTCGCATTTGTTCGCGAATTTCCATAATGTTAAGGCATGCAATGCAAGTGTTTTAAAATTATGTTTTGTCACAATTCTTGTGTGAACATATTTAGTTATACAAGTCCAATAAAAAAATTCAAACATAAAAATCAAAATGTTAATTAAAAAATTTAATAAAGTCCTTGTTGAAGTTATTATTATTAGTATTATAGTTGCATTGTGTTTTTTCTGAGATGTGTGACTCATGATTGTTTCCATGATTAAGTGCTAGACTGATATAATTGATAGGATTTTATTTTAGCTGTCATATTATCTACAGAGCTTGAAAACTCAAGGTTGAAATCAATGCAGGAAACTAAGTTAATAACTTTAGGTTTTACAAATAATGTTCTCGTTTTATGCTTGGATAAGATGTGTAATTTCACACAATAAAACAACAAAATTCTTTGAACAAAAAAAAACAACAACAAAATTCAACAATTTAGATGGTTGATGGATTCAAATATATGATTAATTTTATATCTTAGATGGAAAATATAGCAAGATGTTATATCTTATTAATCATTCACAAAATAAAATCAACCACGATTTTGAATGTCATTGCATGATTTTCAGGTGTATATATGAACACAAATTATGTTGAACACATGTCATGTATTTTTTTTTTTTTTTGAGGGAACGTGTCATGTATATTTAAAAACCTCAAAACTACGTATTTGAATACTTGAAAATTGTGTTTAATATCATTCAAAGTCGTGGTTAATTACGTTCGGTGGATGATTAATGAATTGTAACATCTTGTATTATTCATTAACCCTTTGGTTTTTAATGTCAAATTATCATTTCTCATAAAAGCAAATATTTTTGTTGTACTCAAAACTAGTCTTTGGTGCCCACCTAACCCTTTGGCCTTTACCTACTTTCATAACTCTCTTTTCTTTGTATGTATATGCATACTTGTCACCATATATTTGATCTGAAAAAGCATGAAGTTTGATTCTTAAGATAGTGACAAAAGCAATTTTCATAATTGTTTTTCAGTTATAATTACAGTCACTATACTATAGAACACAGTAAATAAACTTGAAGCTAAAGAATTTAATGTACTATATATCAAAGAGTTTTGTTAATTTGGACCGTAAAAGAACGTGGAAAACTGCATGGTGTGCATGCAAAGCTTCAACTTTTTCTAGTAGTATAGTTTTATTTCTTCTTTTTCTCTCTCTTCTCTTATACATATTACTTTATATTTTTTTATTATAAGGTATTCTATAAACTTATAACTGACATATTCTTTACTTGTGCTCCTATAATATCTCTATATGACAAAGTTATATACTGCATCTTGTGATTTCTTTTGTTAATGTAATGAGACAAAAGTCTTATACCTACCTACTTATGGTCCAAATCACTTTTTTAATTAATTAATTAATTATTTTTAGTGATATTGGTCTTTGTCAATTTTTGTCATTGTTATGTTTCATGATCTAGAATTATTAGATTCTTCTCATAATCCATGAAGGTTTGTACACCCTCATAAAGCAGCAATTCTCCTATCCTATCTATCACTTTCATTTTGTGTCGGTCACTTTTTACTTTATTCTCGAACACAAAAATAGACCAATAGATACTATATACTAAAACTCCATAAAATAAAATGAAACAAAGGGATATAGAGAAACAGTTCAATACCTACCAAATAATGCTTTAAATGATTAAGCCAGGGTATCCATGAGGTCCTAGATACTTATATGTCATAAGATTTTAAGACTTTAATAATGAAATAAACATGGTAAAGAGTCATACATTGATATAAGTCATGTTTGGACAAACATCTTAATTAAGTGCTTATAGCATAAACATTTATCATATAAGTGTTTATGTATTAAGTTATTTTTATAACAATAGATAAAATAAAGTCAAATTATTTTCATACAATGTATATGTTGTTTTCATATATTATCCTTAAAAGCTTATGGAAACTAGCTGAAAACAATTTATGAACATGTCATAAGTGCGTTCCATAAGTTATTTCAAACAGTCTTACAAGTGTTTGTGTAGTAGGTAAAATCAAATAAGTTAATCCAAACAGGTTCATAGTCTCAAAAGTGTCTATAAGCAGCATACAAGTAGATATCTCTCATTTTACAAGTTAGTTTTACAATATAATATCTTAAAGTTTCCAATGCTACAAACTTTGTCAGAGATTGTCCTGTATGGTTTTAACACATTTGTCTAGTTCTGTTTAGACCTCAATTGTTGACTACATAATAATATGATTTGAGTTGAAAAATCCTATACAGTATGATTCTATGTTACTTTAGCACTACTTAGGCTCAATTTGAATGTCATGAACTGTTTGTGTAAACTCTTTCAAAGTGTCATGTCCCACAAGTGTTTATGCCATTGAATAAACTCAAATAAGTCAATCCAAACAGACCGTTAACGAGCTTGATTGCATTGCAGGATACGTATGCATTGTGTCGAGTGTTCAAGAAAAATGGAATCTGTTCTGATATGGAAGAGCAACAAGGACAATGTAGCATGTTACAAATTGAATGTTCCCAAACCATAATCAATAATGAGTGTGAAATGATGTCTCCAGAAATACTAGGAGCATCATCTTCATGCTTAGAAGAAGAAGACAAAGATGATTCATGGATGCAATTCATCACAGAAGATGCATGGTATTCTTCTAATACACCAATGGTTGGTGGTGAAGAAATTTCACATGTTACATTTACAAATTAATATTTTGAAGACTTAATCAAAATCAAGATTGGTGGTGAATGAATAACTTGAAAGCTGGAATATATATATAATTAATTAAATATATATACACATTTAATCACATATAAAATTAAATATTTATACACTTTTACCATAACTGTTAATTAGTAACAGATTTAACTTTTTGTTTTTTCTGATTATTATACTTATAAATTGGTGATAATGGTTTGGTTTGGTTTGGTTGGTGGACTTGTTTAGGGGTCATATTATAAGGCATTGGTTTTTATATATGCATTTTTGTACTAAACCTCTATCTCAGAGGTTTATTGGTTTTACTTGTGGAATAATGATAAATCACACAAGTGTTTTTTTTTGATAAATCACACAAGTGTTATTCTCATTGTATTTCTCTTTGAGAATGGAATTATATATATCAAAGGGTATGCCAATTTGGCAATATCTATTTTGTTGTTTCATTATTGCAAATATTACTCCCTAGAAGCATGATCATTGAACATATGTAATTGTGTTAAGTTATTTACCAACATTTTAAACATTCAAAAGTGATTAATTAAATAATTTTGGAAAATTTCATAAAAAATAGCAAAACAGAACATTATCAGAAATTATATTTAATTTACTATAAAAATGATTTAATTTTTTATTGAAAATAGAGCCTACAAAAAATAGTTAAAAAAATTGTATAATACAGTTACAAAGAACTACCAAAACAATAACATGGCTTAATAAAGTAAAAGTTCAAGATTCTAGTGTAAACTCTTTGATATCTCCATGTCAAGAGCAAATTAACATCAAATCACACCTTCCATTGCTCAAAATCTTCAGACTTTAACATGAACGAGCTCGCGTTTCGATGTCCACCACCTCCAAATGCCTGATAGAAGATTCTCAAAAGAAGTTAGATTTAAGTCCAATTGAAAGTATGAAGCACGGATACCTTTGCGATTAGGTGTGTCTCCGACACTCATACAACATGTGTCGAGTCAGGTGTTTGCGTTGGAGTCCATGCTTCATAGATTGCAAGTAATATATCACATGTTAAGATAAGTCACATATGAGATGCAATTAGAGAATTGATGAAGGAATAACCTGAGAGATAGGAGTTGTATCTTCATTGTCAACACTCCTTAGACTTATTTTTAGCTTCTGGTCATTTTCAAGCTCTGGAACATTATATACAACAGCTCCAATACCCCTAAAAGTAGAAATAAGTCCATAAAAAGGTATTATCGATGAAAAAACATAAAACTAGTTGCATATATCCTGTAATGAGATATTGTAAAGCAAGTTTCAAACAATAATATTGGCAAAAAAAATTCATGTTTAAGTTCCATCAGTATGGTATATAAAATTTCGACAAGCACCAAAAGTTCCGCAGTAGAGTCTACCAAACACAACAATCATAGTGTCCTTATAGATGTCTTCATACAAACACCTCATCCTAGTGCAAGTCAAAAGAATATCCATCATTTTGAAAGTGTCACAAACAACTTCGCTGCACCATAAACAAATTCTTGTAAGCCTAAAGAAATTTGAATCCCTCGTTCGTGAAATTGAATTGTAGAATCTCATAAAACACTAGCGCCGAAAGGAAACCATTTAAAGGTAATGGCTCTATGTCTTGACCATGATTTAAATGAAAAAATAATAGGTTATGACATTGAATATTAATATGCATCTTGAATTTAATGGATGATTGAAAAAACATAATAAGCTTTTTCAATCATCCATTGAATTCAAGATGCATATTAATATTCAATTTCATAATCTATTATTTTTTTCATCTAAACATGGTCAAGACATAGAGCTCCTACCTTTAGATGATTTCCTTTCGACGCTAGTGTTTTAAGAGATTCTACGATTCAATTGCACAAATGAATGCTTCAAATTTCTTTAGGCTTACAAGAATTTTATTATGGTGCAGAGAAATTGTTTGTGACACTTTCAAAATGGTTGATATTCTTTAGACTTTCACTAGGATTAGGTGTCTGTATGAATTGAGAGATGGTATGCGTGAGAGTTTGTGTTCAGGGAATCTTAATATCAGACTACTATAGATCTCATTTTTTTATAGCTTTTGACAAGTACCACTTCTTCAAGCAACACACCTATTAAACATCACCTCTGAATTGTACACTCTTTTTGCCATTTTAAGCTATACACGTGGCAGCACAATTTGCAGTTAATTCTCTATTTTGAAATTCAAACCCTACTAAAAACACAAACAATATATTGTCCGATCCACAATTTATGGAAAACTATGACCCACCTCTCTTTCTCTCTCTCTCTCTGATCCAAGATTTTCTCTCAAAATTTCACCAGCAAGTTTGTAAATTAGCACTTTGACAATTTTAGCCTGCTAACTTGCACTCAGATTAGGATAGTTTGATCGGCCCTATGTCACGTTCTATTTACGCCACCCCACTTAGGAACCAAATGAGAGTGTGTCCTCTCAAATCACCCATAGAAGAGCAACCCGGTACTATGAAACTCTTACCATGTCCAGGTCCAGGGAAGAGTGAGATCCATTGTTGATTTATTATTGGTAGCTTTACCTTGCATTTGCCAAAGACTGATTCCATTACTCTAGCCTATGACATCTTAGTCACATATAACAACTCTAGCTCCTTTTCATCCTCTCAAAGCACCCCTAACCTCTAATAACTTCTATAAATAAAATGTGCTACTGTATCAGTTTGGTTAGTCAGTAATCACCAGTAAATATTCTATCCTCTAAATGTTGGTATCTCAATTTCGGATTCAACAACAGCTCCCAGATCAGGAGCTTTAGGTTGATAGAACTGGATCATTATATTGGAAAGACATAGAAAGTTTTGATAATAACCTATATCTCTTCACTTGTGCCTAAGCGATACAAGAACAAAAATCAGAACACACGAATACATGCCCCCGCATGTGTTCGAGAGAAATCATAGCCTGTGAAGTACAAAAACCTCTTGGATTAGGCATGTCTCCGTCTCCGACACGTGTTGTGTTTGACACTCCTTCGACACGTGGCCAACAATTCAGACAAGTGCCCCAAACAGTATCGTTTTTTCTTTGCTTTGACACACTATCCTTGGACACATCTAGGGAAGTTTAAGATGTGTCGAAGCAATGGAAATTGAATTTGACTACATCATTTCTAGCTTTTCAGTAGCATGATGAATGAAGATGAAAGACTATCATATCATGTTTTTGATTCTTTTTTAAGAAAATTGCTCAATTTAGATCTTTTATAACATTCTTATTTTATTTAATGATAATATATAAAAATATGTATCAGAATTAGTGTCATACATTGTTTACATTAGTAGTGTTGACCTGGTCATGTCAGGTGTTGCTTCAAAGATCACAACACTCCCTCCCTAAGACCACTCCAAAAAAAAGAAAAAAAAGACCTCATGCTATTATTTTCGCCCTGTTATTTGTTCCCTCTCTAACAGATAATCATACTAAATATTTCAATTTCAACTAACTACAGCTGTCAAATCCAAATTGTTACAATTACTTAAATGGGACATGCAGGGAAAGTGGAGTACCTCTATAATACAACTAGAATATACATATATGGGACATATCCAGTGAGAATAACATTTTTATGTAAGAATAAAAGGAATAATTAGTAGTAATAAGATTAAAATGTGTGGATAAAATTAAAAGGTTGATTAAGTGAGTCCTGAGCTATATACTTTCACTCACATGTGACCCATCGACTCCCAAACCTCCTTCACATTCTCGACCCCCAACCTTCCACCATCACTCACGAGCCCTCTCATCTTCTCACCACATCTCCCTCTGCGTCCCTATCGATGTGAATCTTTCGTCCGCCTTCAACCCCTCTTGTCGTGAATCTCCTTTCGCCGACGTGACACAGGGTCTCATCCACTTCTTTCATGAAACATTCAAAGAACATGTATTGTTTCATCTACATTTTATTAATAAATCAGCTTTTTTGTTTCTTCCTTTACTTGATTTCTCTTCACATGTTGCTACTAATTTTACACTAAATTTTTTTATTGCAAAGAGTACTTACTAGATTTTATTTGTTTATTTATTGATTTTATGTCGTGTTTACTTTTAGGAATATTTTTATGGAGATAAATAATAATGAAATTGATTTAGCCTCACCATCAAAAGACTTCAATGATCGAGAAAACTTGTCGAAAGAATGGATGCCTGCATGTGATGATGAACTCACACTTGTGATTGGCAAGGTATTGATACTTTAATAGGAGGAAATTTTTAAAAAAATTACGCACATGTTGGTTTTAATGTGTGTAGTTCAACTAAACCAAAAGATAAAAATTGTGTCAAATGAAAGTATTTTCTTTGCTCAAAAGAGAGTTTTAAAGCGGGGGAAAAAGATAGTCTTGTCTCAATTGAAAATAGTTTGCCTAAGGTTGAAAAAGAAAACTGACACGAGAGGGATCAGAGATGTAATGCAAAGATTGTTTTCAAAAGAACTATTGAGAGTAAATATGATGTCTCAAAATTTTATGAAGGTCATTCACATACACTTCTCACACCTAGAAGAAAACAATATCAAGATCGGCAAGGAGTGAAAACAGTGCTCATTAGAATTTTTATTGTTTTCTCGCACTAGAGCTAATGTGGAGACTTCAAAAGCTTATTAGTTAGTGAATGAGCGGGTTGGGAGTTATGACGATATATGATGCACACAGAGATTTTCAAAATTATTCAATGTATTTAAAAGAATTGATCAAAGACTCTGATGTAAATATGTTTATTGATAAGTTTAGAAGAAAACATAAGATGAATCATTCATTTTTCTATGATTATGAGTCTGATAGTGAAGGGAAACTGAAATATGTATTTTGGATTTATTGCATTTGTCGAATAATTACTCTTTATTTGGAGATGTGATTTCATTTGACACAACATACAGTACAAATAAGTACTCTGTGACACCATTCACTGGCGTAAATCATCATCGTCAAAACATAACATTTGGTGCTTACATTTTATGTAGATGAATAATATGAGTCATTTATGTGGTTGTTTGAGACATTTTTGAAAGCAATGGGAGGACATAAACATGTGGTGATAGTAACATACCAAAACCTGACTATAACGATTGCAGTGGATGAGGTTTGTAATGGGTCTTATCATAGATTTTGTATGTGACACATTATAAATTTGAATAAGGTGAGTGGTTCCTTAAATTTGAATATGAATCACCGTCTCAAATAATTTGTTTGGAACTTAGAGTACTCAGAAGAATTAGCATTAAAATGGAATAATACTATTAGTGATTTCAAGTTGAAGAAAATATTAACTTTCTAAAATGTATGATATTTAGAAGCATTTAGATACCAACATATTTCAAAGATATATTTATGGATGGAATTTTGAGAACAACCTCAAGATTTGAGAGTGAAAATTCATTATTTGGTAACTACTTGAATAAATATCTTACTTTAATGAAATATTGGATGCAATTTGATTATGCTTTAGAATCACAGATGCACAAACAACTTTTTGTAGATAATGACGCACTTCCTTCTATTCCAAAATTGAAGATGCACATGGATTTAAAGAAGCAAGGTAAAGAGGTTTGCACTCACAAACTTTTTTAAATACTTCAGAGGGAGTTGTGGAGTGCATGTGTAGATTGTGGGATTGAAAGATCGAAAGAGGAAAGAGAGAATTTATTATTTTTATATTTGATAATGTTGTAGTAAATGACACCAAAGTGAGCAAATATAAAGATGTTTATCGTCTTTCTAACGGCATTGCACATTGTTCATGTAAAACGTTGACTCTCAAGACACGTGCTATATTTTCTCACTTTGGTGTCATTGACCACAACATTATTAAGTATTTAAAATAATAAATTCTCACATTCATCTTTTGTTCCTTCAATTCCACAACTACATCTTATATATGTAAAAAAAAAAAAAAATCATTAGTATAAACCTATATATTGTGCTTCTCTAAATCCATATGCATCTTAAATTCTTAAATATTATCTGTAAAAACTTCTTTGTGCCTCCGTGCTTTTAAAGAAGAATCGAATCACATCCAAAATTCCACTAGTAAGTTTCTTATTAAAGTAGTCACCAAAAAATGAATTTTCACTCTCACATCTAGAGGTTGCTCTCAAAATTCCAACCATAAATATATCTTTAAATTAAGTGGGTATCCACATGCTTCTAAGATCATACATTTTAGAAATTCAGTCGTTTTCTTCCAAGTTGAAATCATTTTTAATATTATTCAAATTTAAGTTTAATTCTTCTAAGTACTTAGAGTTCCAAGAACATGACTTGAAACGATTATTAAAATTCATATTAAAATTTAAGAAACCCCCCACTTTTTTTGAAAGTTTTTTTAGAAAGTATCACATGCAAAATCTGAGAAGACCCATTAAAAACTTCATCCATTGCAATGTCATAGTCGGGTCTTAATATGTTATTATCACAACATGCATATGTCATTTCATTGCTTTCAAAAATGTCTCAAATAACCACACAAATGATTCAATATTCATCTGCTAAAAATGTTAACTCTAAAGGTTATGCTTTGACAATGATGATCTACGCTAGTGAATGGTGACATGGAATACTTATTTGTATTTTTTATTGTGTCAAATGAAATCATTTCCAAACAACTAGTAATTTTCCGACAAATGTCATCAACTCAAAATACATATTTCATTTTCCCTTCATCATTAGACTAATAATAATAGAAAAATGAATGATTCATCTCATGTTTTCTTCTGAAATTATCAATAAACATATCTGCATTAGAGTTTTTGACCAATTCTTTCTAATCCCTTGAATAATTTTGAAAATCTCTTCGTGTGCATCATATATGGTCATAACTCTCAACTCGCTCCTTTAGTAATTGATAAACTTTTGACGTCCTCACATTAGTTCTATTGTAAGAAAATAATAAATTCATATTAACAATGTTTACACTCCTTGCCGATCTTAAAAATTGTTTTTTTCTAGGTGTGACAAGTATATGTGAATGAACTTCATAAAAATTTTTAAGACTTCATATTTACCCTCAATGCTTCTCTTGAAAACAATCCTTACATTACATCCCTCTCATGTCAATTTTCTTTTTCTACTTTTAGGCAAACTAACTTTTTTTTCCACTTTAAATCCTTCTTTTGAGCAAATAAAATACTTTCATTTGACACCATTTTATATCTTTAGTTTCAATCCAACTACGTGCACCAAAACCAATATCATGTGCATAATATTTCTATTAAAGTACCAAATATCTTGTCACTTACAGGTTTGATTTCATCTTCGCACATAAGAATTCATTCCTCCAACGCTTTTGCTAGATCATTGAAGTCTTTTGACGGTGAGCGATATCAACTTCATTATCAAGTATCTCCATAAAAATAAAACTAAAAATAAACAAGTTAACAATTAAAAAATTAAAATTTAGTAAGTATTGTTTACAATTGAAAAATAATCAAAATTAGTAGCGGTGTGCCTGTGTGATGAAGAAATAAAAATTAAAAAATTAAAAAGAAACACAGTGTAGATATATCAATAAAAATTAGATGAAGCGATACCTGTTATTTGAATATTTAATGAAAGAAGAAGTGGATGGGACCATGTGGCACGTCGGCGAAAGGGAGATTCACAACACGGGGTTTTTTGGGCGAAATGGAGATTCACGACACATGGGATGCAAAGAGAGATGGTATGAGATAGTTGAGAGGACTCATGAGGTGAGTGATGGTGGCTGGAACTGGTGAAAGGTTTTGGTCGAGAACGCGAAGGAGGTAAGGGAGTCGATTGTCAAGAGGAAAACATGTGCGTGAAAGAATATGTCACATGACTCATTAAATCAATCTTTAAATCTCAGCCACATATTTTAATCTAATCACTACTACTTATTCCTTTTTTTTGTGGATAATTGTTCCTTTTATCTCACATAAAGATGTTATTCTCACTAGATATGACAAAGAATTTACTCAAATGGAGAATGGCATCCATTTGAATAAGAAAATAAAATAAACAAACCTCAATTTCATATTCTGGCTTTTAGTAGCTAACTGATTTCCTAGTTCACTCCTTAACTCTGTGAGAGCAGCATCTGCATTAACAGCCTATAAGCACAAAAAGTTGAAAGCAATGAGATGTGTTATATAGTTCCTTCTAATTAAGAAAAAGGTTTATAAACCACAACAAAAACTTGATCTTGCATAAGTAAGATAATCCAGATATTGTATCTAAGAAAGGAGGGAAGGGGGCACAAGCATACCAATGTTGTATTAAAAACTATACACTGATGGAGAACTAGGATGAAAAAAATTGTAGATGGATGTTCATGAAAAACGGGATAACAAAAGCAAGCAGTGTTGAAAAATAGCGGCTATAGAGGAGCGGAATTTGAACAAATCGCTATTATTTCATGATACAATATTTAGAAGAAAAAAATGTTGTCAAATAGCGGCTATAGCAATACCATAGCATTTTGTGTAGTGAAATTTAAACAAACCACTATTTTCTGCTTTCCGCAATCGACAACTGAAAACAAGGCATACAGGGGAATAGATTTGAAAAATAGAAATAGATTAAAAGAAGGAAATATCAGCCATACCAGGCAGCGACCATGTGCGCCGTTTCCAAGGGCAATTTCAAATGATTTACTGAGACAATCATCAATTAATTTTTGCTTATGCGACAAGCTCACCATGCCTTGACTAATGACAGTGTCCAAATCCAACGAAAGCAACTGCCATAATTTTAAAAAAATGTCAGTTAATTTAAGTATATCTAATAGTGCATTAGGATACGCAGTGGTAGCATCCAAACATGACAGGTGCATATGTGGATTTGAAAGTTTGAGAAGATGTACACAAATTTTTTAGCCCCTTCAAATTTAAGTTTGAGCAGAAGCAAGAACCTTAGAATATATTACATGTAACAATTTATGGGAGAAGAGAAGTAAGCAAATAATGTTCACGCACTCAGCAACTTATTATTAATATATGTGAAAATGGCATCAGCTAAAAACATATAAATAAGGGCACCTGTCCTCCGACAACAACAATTAAGGATTGAGGTTTTCAGAGGGAAAAATCATTTTCATCATGGTCACCATGAATGTGCAAACATGTTGAATGTTGTTATTGAATTGAGTGAATATATGCAATCTTGATTGAATCAGATATGCAAAATGCAGATCCAAAGAGAATATATAACTGTAAAATGATTTTTTGAAGTTGATGTCATTGTAGATGGGAAGAATTGGGGAGGACCTTGTTGAGAATAAAAGAGAGGGTTAGGAGATTGAGAAAGGTTAAAAGAGAGGTAACAGCAAATGCATGAGATGTTTGGAATTGAGTGTAGTTAATGTTATGTTTGGAGTTGGGATAGACTTGTAACATTATAAAAATGCATTGAATGCTAAATACAAAACAACAAAATAGTCAGCCCAAAATAGCTTTAGAGAAACATACAAGAGATCAAAGAAAAAGATTGTTTTTAAGTTAACAACTCAGCATACAGATGGAACTGCCAAAATTGGAACTATGTGACATATAGAATGGCTGAAGTGATAACCTTAAAATAACCAAAACATGATCAAAGCAAAGTCCGAGAAAAGAAAAAGCAAAAAATTTGGAAGGGAAATGTATCACATGTCAAGTTACCTGGTCAAACAAGGAAGGGTTTATCCGAGCATCAAACTCAATCTTCATATCCTTCAAACCACTGCTAAAAGCTTTGCTATTCTGAAGTCTCCACCTCCAAAGATCCACATCTTCAATGTACTGGAAAAGTTGCCTTGCACGCTCGAATTCACCAAGCACCGAAGGTTGGTTCACCACAACACCAACATCAGGATTCAGTAGCTTTTCTTTGAAGTAATCAAAAGCAATAGTAGCTCCACTCCTCTCCATGTCAATAACCTTAATTACATTCTCACCAAGTGAAGTATCATCACGACAAAGGCTCTCAAGTGCAGTTTTGTGATGATCCAAAATAATCACTCTAGAAACACAACAAAACAACCTCACTCAGTTGATGCAAACAAAGATACTTCAATTCTTAAATCATCTTTTATTGTAACTTTAATTCTTAAAGCATCACAGTAACAAAAGAATATTTTAAAAATCTCTTTCGTCCCAACGAATATATCAGTTTTTTCTTCTAGTCTCCATCAAAAATTGTCTGCTTTTGGTCATGAAAGATAGAAAATTTGGATTTTGATCCTTCTTGTTTTTATTTTAGGCCTCAGTAACATTTTGTCAGGTTGCTTACATATAATATGTGAACCATATTGATTTTAGTCCCTGAATTATAAACCATATAAAAACTAGGGTTTTAAATAGGGGCTCGCAACTGCAATCTGGGCTGCGAAATAATAGTTTTTTATCCGCAATGCAGCCACCATTGAGGCAGCATCAGCACATTTGAGCGTAATTCTCCGCAATTGCAACTGTTACCGCAATCGCTACTTAAAAGTCTGATAAGGACTAATTTGAACATAAAAAATCCTGTTACAACGACCAGAACAAATAAAAAGGACCAAAGGTGAAAATTTCAATAATTTATTCAAGGAAAAGAAAGTAGTACCTTGGAACTTTGGTGGAGATTTCCTGAACAAATCCAGGTGGCCCAACAAAATCAAGAAGATAAAGATCATCAATTTCATTCAATGGAAGGTCTTCAGCTCTGAAAAGGGTAAGCAAAACAACAATTTTAATAATTAAACAAAAAGTCAAAAAACAAGGACTGTTATTGTTAAAGTATCCCACGTTGAAAGTGATATGACCTGAATAAGTGTTTATAAGTGGGATAGTACTCACTTCACAAATTGGTTTTGTGAGGTTGTTTTAGGTCCAACGACAAAGTCTAAGATGGTATCAGAGCCTATCCAATATCCATTGGACCATCTGCTATTAGGTTTCCGCTATCAGGGCACCCACCATTTATATTCACGCACCAAGCCCAATAGTATTGGGTGTGAGGGGTGTCAAAGAGCCCCACATTGTGTGATTGTATTAGGTCCAACCACAAATTCTAAGAAAGATTCCTTGAGCCTCCTGTTGGTGAGTCACACTCCAATGTCCAATTCAAGGCGTGAGGGGGCGTAGTGGGCCCATAACCCACATGTCTCTGGATCGAAAGTAGGCTAGGCTATGGTACCATGTTAGAATTTTTGATAGAACTAACTCCTAACTAATAAGTAAGACAATTAGATCAATTAACTCCTATCCTGACTAATATGTAATTAACTTTTACATGTCTCTAGTAACCTATGAACTATGAAGACACGCTCGGATTAGGCGTGTTCCGGTGTTGGACACGCGACACCCGCATATATATAATTACACTCAATTATGTGATTTTCTCACATTATTAGCGGTGTCTGTGTGTCCTGTGTCAGTATTTGTGCTTCATAGCTGATAACAACACACCAACATTTATGTTTACATTCAATTATTATTTTTAAATTATCACGGGTGTTGATGTGTAGGTTGTATATGTGTCCATGTCTGTGTCGGTGCTTGATTGATTATTATAGATAAAAGAGTGAACGATGAAAAGGGTAAGAAGGTAAGGTACCTGAGAGGAGAATAGACAGTGTTGGGAAAGAAAAGAGGAGAGAGTAAGGAAGTGGCTTTGAAGTAAAGATGTGCGGCGAGAGCGGCAAAAACTCCATCAGGACAAGGGTAGTGATAAAGTATAGCAGCTGAACCCTTCTTCATGTTTGTGTTGTTGTTTGAGAACTGTACTTTGGATTGTGTTTGTGTTGTGTCAACTACATTGTTTATGACATCAACCATGTGTGACAAACCGCACCGCGCACCCGAAGGTTTTCTTGATATTTTTTGCAGTTTGAAATTGAAAAGAGATAATTTAGGTTTAGTTCTCTCTAATTTCGTTTTTTTAGGTTTAGTTCTCTTTAATTACGTTTTTTAAACAAAACTTGTAATTACAAGCTCCACGTTGAACTTTGGACCGTTATGATTTGGGCCTTTAACTATACTTTGGAAAATTAATCTTTAGACACCTAGCAATTGGTCACAAACACCTTGAATTTATGAACCTTATTACATTGTATAGATTTATCGACAAGATAAACTATCGTTCTCGACATTGTTTTTTCAATTTTACATGCCCTTTGAGATCAGCAGACAACGAATTTTGATTATGTTGTGGAGCATTTAGCAACAAAGGAACAGCAAAGTGTGTCGTAATACGACTAATATCAATTCACTTGGATTGGTCTGATGATGTCGGTTTGAAACTTTGGAGTGTGCTCTTTTCAATGTCTCATGTATGATTCTCTCCAGTACAAAATATGGTTGGTATCGCTCAGATCATCTGAGATCGCACAATCAGCTTACTTCACCATTGGACATCTACAGAACCTCAAAAACTTATCAATCATAGTTATGGAGCGACGTCAAATGACAGAGGCTGGAAAAAACCACATATTGGTAGGTACTAGTGCAGTGTCAACGCTTCCTTCTCTAGTACTCAAAACAATCTTGGCTTAGGCATTTGCATGAGGGATGAGCATGGATGCTTTATGCTTGCTAAAACAGAGTGTTTCTCGCTAATTTTGAACATTGATAACGACGAAGCTTTTGGCCTTCTCATCGCTATGCAATGGATTCGAGACTTGCATCTCACTAATGTGGATTTTAAACTAAATTATAAGAATATGGTGTCCAAGTGTCAAAGTAAGGGAGATGACTAATTTGATTTAGGATATGGACTGTCATAATATTCCTAAAGGCACGAAAGAGTAGGGCTCCTGAGGCCTGGGGGCGCCCTCCCAAGGGTGTCGCCTCAGTCAGCTTCTAGAAGTCGGTGAGAAATAAATGGGGTCAAATATGCAGTTGAGTAAATTATGGAAGAAAACAGATTATCCATCAAGCTGCAATGCCATGGTAATTTAATGCATTGGATGATTCTGCAGCCTTTGTTTGCTAGCTATTTTTCTTGTTCAATTTTCACCATCAGGCCTAATATTTGTTGTTTATATTTCAACTCTTAGGAAACAGTTTTTTGTTCATAAAGACATGGTCGAGATGGTAGACATTCATCTAGGTCTTGCTGCCGTCTTGAAGATCGTGGAGCAACATCACCAAGCTTGGGATACTTATATATTTTTATGGAGTTTTTTTTATTATAATACAGTTGTTTTGAATGTTTAAATTGTACTTTATCTGCTATTTTGATTTACTTGATGTTGTTACACTTGAATGAATTATATGAATGAGATTTAGTTATTTATAGTTTATATATTTTTTCATTTTAAGTATTTATTAATATATTTATTTAAATTGTCAACAAAAATTACCCTCATTCAATTTTTAAAAAATAAATTAAACATTAGCGACTGTTGTCAAGGGTCGCAACCATTCAATTTAAAAAAAACTAAACATTTGCGGCTGTTGTTAAGGGTCGCAAGTTCATATAAGTTTGATTAAATTGCCTACTTTGCGACAGTTGTGAGGGGTCGCAATACCCTTTGCAACGGTTGTAACGACAGTTCCTTGAACTGTCGCAAATGACAGTTGCGACCCCAACATTGGCGACTGTTGGGGAACAGTCGCAAATGTACATTTGCGACCCTTCTAACAGTCGCAATCAGTCATTTTAAAAGTCGCAAAATGCATTTTTTCTTGTAGTGATTTTTTTTTATCTTGAATTGTTGTGTTTTAGATGAGCAATTTAACTAAGGAAGAATTTGTACATGTACTAGAGTGACAAAGCACTGGATTTCCAAGAGGAAATTCTAAATATAGAGGTGTGACTTTGCATAAATGTGGAAGATGGGAGGCTAGAATGGGTCAATTCTTAGGAAAAAAGTATACATTTATATATCTTATACTATAATTCTCATTTATTATATACTGTTTTTATTTTTTAAATGTTTGTTCATGCTGTTTTTATGTGCCTATAAATGAAATAGATAATAAAAATTTAATTAGATTAGTTTGATTCAATTTACCAGGTATGTTTATCTGGGTTTGTTTGACACTGAGATTGAAGCTGCAAGGTATTATTGCTTTGCTATATTACCAATTTAATTTGTTGTTTTCCCCTTACCAAAATCTATAAAGTGAATGCTAGGGTTTTAAATTTTTGTGGTTCGTTTTGTTTAAGGGCATATGATAAAGCAGCAATTAAATGCAATGGCAAAGAGGCTGTCACCAATTTTGATCCCAGCATCTATGATAATGAACTTAATTCTGGTAAGCACTTTCTAATTGTTTACATTTTAATTATTCAAATTCACTTATACTTAGCTAATAATTAAATGCATTATTAAATGACAAAATCATCAGGTAATGCTGCAGATCACAATTTGGATTTGAGTTTGGGAAATTCAAGTTCTAAATGTAGCAATAATCAAGCATTTGGGAATCACAACACAAATTCCACCACTGATCAATACATGGCACC
>Ga0228711_1001094_pt1 | contig 38337 bp, 13 predicted proteins | sample MedpolnodulmetaG_2_FD_177996 | JGI IMG/M metagenome (GOLD analysis project Ga0228711, IMG submission 177996) | Root nodule microbial communities from Medicago polymorpha collected in Santa Monica, California, United States - brown nodules | ecosystem: Host-associated > Plants > Roots > Nodule...
CTGTAAGATTACACGGCTACTTATCTAAAAACAACAAAAAAGAAAATCTGCACGCGGTTTAAAGAAAATAGATAATACTTCATTATTTTTTATTTTTTTGGGTACATGTCTCTATAGGATTACTGAATCAAATTAGCACCTTAAATAAAGACAGTTAAATCATAAGGAGCTATATATATAAACCAAATCGTCAAGAATTGGTATCTCGCGCCCTAATACTACAAGCCGATTCGCCATACGATGAAAATCACTTTTTTCACAATGTGATCAACAAACCAACTTAAAAAATCAGAACATGTTACATATAATATGATAAATAATATAAATAAAATTAAAAATTAGAACATGTTGCATGTCGAATTCTCTCAAAAAAAAATGTTGCATGTCGAATATTCACAGCTCATCACACTTGCACATGTTACACATTTTTTTTGGGTACAATCACACGTTACACACTATATTTACTAAAGAAAAACAAACTGTTATTTGAGATGAAAGGTTTATTCTTTTTTTATAAGATTGAAAAATATATCTTAAATAACCTTCCACGGGGCACCCGCCTTAAGTTGCTTAAACGGAGTAATCATTATGTCATATTACTTATAAACAATTGCTCAATTTTTGTTTCAATATAATAAGAAGAAAAATAAATAAATAAAACATAAAAATTAATGTAATCATTTATTGTTGTAACTTTTTGAATAATTTTACAAATATATCCTCATTGAATTGTGAAACTTTAGACATACCTACTAATTTTAAAGAGATAAATATTAAAAAAGGTAGAAGAGTTTTCTTAATAACAAAGACAATTTTGTAACCAAAAATAACAAAGACAATTTAAAAGTGGTGATATTTTGTTACAAATAAAACTAAAAAAATATATAATTTTTTTCCCTCTAATAACAACCACATGGTAGTAGTAATTTACAAGAGCTCAAATTATCAATTTCTTACGGTAGAAATGATTTTTTAAAGGAAACGTTTTATCAATAAAATGATACTAACGAATATTTTACTATTGTTTTGATGATATTTGAACTAAATTCTTATCACTGAAGTACTATCTCAAGTGTTCAGATGGCAGTCATATCAATAGCTTCTAAGAGAACTTTTCACAAATAATCTAATTAGAGATGCTGCTATGTTAGATTGGAAAATTAGAAAAATACTTCAATCATGTATATACAAACTTGGCACACAATTATAACTAAGTTCAATTACTATACTAAATGATAAAAATATTCTTTTTATTGTAAAATATAATAATATTTCATCATCTAATTATTTGATTATATTTTTACACAATGATATTATAAAAAGACATCTAGATAAGATATACTTTTTTTTAAAGGGATAAGATATATAATTATATATAGTATAGTCATTAAAGTTTTAAAAAAATATATTTTTGGTAGAACACTTAAAAAGTTAAAATGTAACTCTTTTTTGACTGAAAAATTATATCAATTATACTTTATTTATATTTCACTAATAATTTGTATTTATATTGAACAGACCATTCTCTCCTTCATTCAGCATCACAATAAAAGCGCAATTTGGGTTGTTCATTTCACGTGAAACGCAACGCATTATATCGTTCGTTCGATGGTGACGGTGGCTATGGAAGACAACGAGAGCTGCGGCAGCGGAACACACCACCGCACGTCGTCGTCGTCATCAATTCCGACGCAAAGTCGGCAACATCGGCAAAAAGTGGAAGTGTACAATGAGATTCTCCGTCGGCTTAAGGATTCCGGCAACGAAGAAGCTATGCAACCTGGCTTCGATGATCAGCTTTGGACTCACTTCAACCGTCTTCCTTCACGGTCATTTTTCTTTCGCATCTCTTCTCTACATTCGCGTGTTTTTCACCATTTCTCTGTGAATGTTCTGTTATTTTTATTTTTTGTGATTATTTTCATCTGAAGTTTTTGCAGTGGATTCATTTGTTTTAATCGTGAATTTATCAATTAGAATCAATTAAGCTTTAACAGTGATTTTTTATTTATTACGGTTTTTATAATTCTGTTGAAACCGCGTGCATGCAAGATATTATTGAATCATGATAATTTATTTGGTTCGATAAATTTTGTAATTCGGTTTAGTTGATGTAGAGTATGGTTGATTAAGTTTTCGAGTTTTTATCGTAAAAGTATTTTTGGTTTTGAGTTTTGGAGAGAGATTTGATTTGAAGTTATTGTGTAATGCAGGTATGCGTTAGATGTGAATGTGGAAAGAGCAGAAGATGTTCTTATGCACAAGAGATTACTACATTTAGCACACGATCCTGCTAATAGGCCTTCTATTGAAGTTCACTTAGTTCAGGTGACTTGCTTCTTGATTCTTACTTACAGTGTTGTGTTCTTCATGCTATTAATTCAAATCATTGCAGTTTTTTACTTCTTAGTGATTTCGTGTGGTGTGGCATTGTTGTTTTTATTTGTTTTGTCGTTGGCTGATCGATTATCATCATTCCCAAGTGGTTCATTTCATTATTGGTGGGGGATCAACATTTAAAATGTATATGTTCTAATCAGAGATTGCCTGTTATCTCTATGTGCTTTAACAAACAACTAAGATCATTAGATCAAGCCTTTGAAATTTAATGGTGTTTTTTTGTTGCAAACCCATTGGAGCAATTTATTTTGTGAATTTTTTGTAATTTATTTGAGTAGATTTTATTTCCCTGCCTAGACTCTCAAGTCTTGAATGAAATGTTTTCTTTCACATGCAGCCAATTTGCAAATTCATACACAGTCATTAATGCAATAACATGGTTGGCACAGTTCACTATCTTTTACGTACTACGATCATACCATACTCCAATTGTGTTTCTGCTTTATATGTGATTTGAAGTTAAATTGATTAGGCATACCAGTGAGAAGGTGTAAGCCGAGGTGAGAAACAAAAGTCACGATGGTTACTTATATTAGAAACAGAAGTCAAATTTTAAATGCTTGTTTGTAACTGAAATAACACATGCTTTTAATTTCGACATACGGGTCTTGGTTTCCAAATGGTGGGACCCCTTCCCGGGCCCTGCGTATGCGGGAATTTTAGTGCACTGGGTTGCCCTTTTATACGGGTCTTGGTTTGCCGTCATGAGCACAATTAACATTTACGCTGTACATGTTTGACCGAAGAAATATAGGCATTTTTGAATTTCAACGTGTTTTCATACAACCTTGTGGATGATTCATTTGAGTCAATTTCTGAACACTAGCTTTGTAGTTGAGACAAATCTGAACAGGTCCCTTTTGTTGATGTGTCACCAATATGTCTGTAATTATTTTCTTTCACAAGATCAAATATCTTGTTAAGTAATCAGATATTTTGAAGATTATTTTTCATGCCTCTGAATTGTCTCTTGTTAAGTGATCAGATATTTTTCATGCCTCTGAATTGTAAAGATTATGGCTTTCCCTCATGGTATTCAAGTTCTTCTCAGTTTCAGTTTTCATATCTTGAATGGTATGATTCATATGATTTACTCACTTATGCAGCTTCATCCCTCATTTGATGGAAACTCAGCTGACTCTTTCCAACCATATGCTCCTGGGGTAGATTCTGGTCAAAGCTCTTCAAAGTACTCAAGCAAACAAGGGTATTATTTTCTCACTTATTATCCCGATTTCATAAAAAGTAAACTTACATGGGGCTCTTCTCATAAAGCTCAAGTAGTAGCTATGTGTAAAGCACCACCCATTATTCCAAGTTAATTGGACTCAATGGCTGTAATATACAATTCTGATTCTGTTTTCTATCTTTCTTTTTTTGTCGGTAGTATACTTCCACCTCCTGCTTTTGGTTCTTCTCCTAATCTTGAAGCACTGGGTCTTGAAGAAAATGATTCTGAAGACTTGGAAGAGGAACGATCTGTACATGCCAGTGTGCAATATTCACGGTTAAGTTTCTGCTGCAAGCTTTTGTTTAGGCCTAGACCTGGAAAATATCTTTGAACAATGACCTAGAATCTACATTACTTATCTTTCTTTCATGTGGGGGTGTATCTGAAGATTTAATTCCGCTCTTCTATAACTCTAGCATTTTCCATATATCTGCTTTTCAATCATACTAGTATCTCTTTGGCAGGCTTGAGGTTGAGATGTTGATAACTATTATTTGTATTGAAATCTGGTCTTAATGAATACATATTATATTTGCCAATCATCTAAAATACAAACCTAAGAACTTGCATACACAAAATATGTCTATTTAAGCTTGAATGATGGGTGTGGAGATATTATACCTCAAATGATTTGTGAAATTTTTGTTCTCGTGTTTTAATTAAATTTTGGATGCTTTGTAAAAAAAAATATTAAACATCTGTCGCTGAAAATGATGTAGGCCCATGCATGAAATCACCTTCTCAACAGATGACAAGCCAAAGCTTCTCAGCCAGGTATGTGACAGCTTTTCTTATCAAAATATATATAGGGAATCTATCAAATGAGAGCACTATTTATAATGAGAGATGAGAGGAATTAATAATGACCACTAGATTTAAGTGGATGGTTTAGATTAAAAACCAAAATAAAAACTTAATGTGCGCTCACACACATTAACTCATCATGGCTTAATGCCTCTTCATCTCTTTCCTCCTACTGCCTCTTCATCTCTTTCATTTCCATGGGCCAAATCCCTTCCTTTGACTCATCTATTGATTTTGCCGTGAATCAACTCTGAGAACTTTGTGAAATAAACCTTTGGATCATTAGTTTGATAGTATTGACTGTTACCATTTAATTTTAGGAAAGAAGCATTGAGACGATTCCATCGAGATTCATTTATAAAGACTCAAGAAACAATTTGATGCATCCATAATTATTCATGTGTCAATCAATGTTAAAAGAGGTCCAACTAAACTTCACGTCTAATTTGTGCTCCTGCTATTTCATGTTTCAATCGATGCTGACATTCAAAGATGCACCTCATAAAAAACAAAGGAACTATCACCCCTACTTCTCTTTCGATGTTTGATTAAAAAGGGGATAATTCTTTTTAATAATAAAATTATAGTTGATTCAAATAACCTTGCCCAAGAAATGGAGTGAAGATTCTCTTTGTTTTTTTCACGAAGAATGAAAGGTCAGAGAAGAGGGAGGGGATTAATGTTACACTGTAGTTATCAAAATTAATTATCATACTAAAGATTAATCTAAGGGTCATAATTTAACACTCTCATCTCTCACATTAAAACTCCTCTCACTTGATATGCCCTATATATATTAAAACTGCCGATTCCTAAACAAGTAGCACAAATTTGGAGTCCATCACTTTTGGTTTTATATATTATTGAAACACATGGTTGATGGCTGAGACAGCATTTGACTCGGCTGGAACAGGCATTGAAACCTAACCTGCACACAATCACCCTGCTTATGCAGTATGTACACTTAATTAGGACTAACCCTGAACCCCATGATAAACAAGAGCATCTCAAAGGTGTGTTTGCTTCTGTAGTTAACTGCTTTGCTTGCTGAGGTTGGACTGAACATTCAAGAGGCACATGCTTTTTCCACAACTGATGGGTACTCATTAGATGTGTTTGTTGTTGAAGGATGGCCCTATGAGGTAAGTTGATAATCATTTGTTACTGTTACCAGTTTGTAGGGATAGATGCATAACGGAATAAACGTGAGCAATTTCCTTGAAAATTTAATGTCATTGACCCTTATATTTAACTTGACAATCATAATATTAGAATTCATATTCATCTAAATCATGTTACAGCTGCCATATTTCTGTTCACAAACACCGGCCTATCATCCATACTGGCTCGAATCTGTTTTTTTTTTAATTTTAAAATACTTTATGTCACTATCTGCCATAGGTTTCGTTCTCTTAATATTGTCAAAGTATTTTGAAAAGGTTTAGCTAATGTTGCTCTGTTTGATTATTTGGTTTGAAAACAGGAAACAGAGAAGCTAAAAGAAACTTTGGAAAAAGAAGTCTTGAAGATTGAGGTAACTCCAGCCTTTTTGTCCGTTTCTAGATGACTGCTATATAGTCAATTTGACAAACGTTCGGTAATTGAATTCTTATCGAACACTTTCAGAGACGTGAGAGGTCCAGTCAGCAATCAGTATCATCTGTTGATGAGTGCGATCAATCAAGGATTAAAAATGAACTGGATCGTTTTACAATTCCAAATGATGGGACAGATGTTTGGGAAATAGATCCCAAACATTTGAAATATGGAACTCAAATTGCATCTGCGTCATACGGTGAACTGTAAGTACACAGATATCTTGCATTGTGCATTTGTGTTAGTTTCTCAGATGTTCTTTGAAGGCACATATATTACTTCAGTTTTAATTAACCAGTTCTTTAATTAAATCAGATATAAAGGTATATATTGTAGCCAGGAAGTAGCCATCAAAGTTCTCAAGGCTGAGCATGTTAGTTCAGAAATGCAGAGAGAGTTTGCACAGGAAGTCTACATCATGAGGTTTGTTGTATTAAATTTGCTCATTTTTACCATTTGAATAGTTGTTTATTGAGATAGTATTTTGCATGTCAAAACGGTTAACAACGTCAAAAAGTATGCTTATTAAGATAGCAAAACTATCTATCTAAAAAAAGATGGCACAACTCATTTCTAGTAGGGCCAAGGTGGATGAGCTACAAGAACGTATAATATCTGCATTCTGATCTAGTTTCTTGGTTCTAGCATCATATACTGAACTTTTAATATAGCTGGATTATTCACTAATTTTTTCCTTTTTTAGGAGGGAAAGGAGGGGAAAATTGGCAGAATTCAAATTGATTTGTGTTTTCATTTTAATAAAAAGTATGCATTTACAAACTTGCTGATGGAACTTGCAGAAAGGTTCGACACAAGAATGTTGTACAATTCATGGGAGCTTGTACCCAGCCCCCACGCTTATGCATAGTTACAGGTAAAATTCAGTGAATACATTATAAAGTACAATAATTGAATAGACGTGGTCATAAATATTTAGCAATCGTCAACCCCATTAATATGTTTCCTTTTTTAACATGTCAGAGTTTATGTCCGGTGGAAGTGTGTATGACTACCTACATAAGCAGAAAGGGTTTTTTAAATTTCCTACCGTGCTCAAAGTTGCAATTGATGTTTCTAAAGGAATGAACTACCTGCACCAACATAACATAATCCATAGAGACTTGAAGGCTGCCAATCTTTTGATGGATGAAAATGGTGTATGTTTCCTCTAATTTTTATATATGGTCTCATCCAATACTTTGTTTGATCTACCCCTCCCCCCCGCGCACTCTCTCTCTCAGCATACCATATGTATGGATAAACACAATGAATAACATAAATCAGGTATATAGAAGTGAAAGTTGTATCTGTTCCATCACAGGTTGTAAAGGTTGCCGATTTTGGTGTTGCTAGAGTGAGAGCTCAATCTGGAGTTATGACAGCAGAAACTGGGACATATCGTTGGATGGCTCCTGAGGTAAACTTCTCATAGTATTATTATTATTTATTAGGTTGCTCTAATAGTTTACATAATCTTGCTGGGCGTTTTCTAGACCCATTTTCTTTTGAGGATTGGTTGTTTTATTCTTAATAAATGTTAAGTGTTTATGTTTATTAATTTGACGATTTTTACAGAGTTTTTCTGTTCTATAAATTTATAACAAATGAAATTTTTGACATTATTCATCAGCCACTTAGGGTCCAGAGACATGTTGTCATATCGACTCTAGCAAAGTATGCTGCGAATCATCTTTTCCTAGTGTATAGGAAGCACTGTTCTGAAGTGTTCAGTTTTGACTTTCTTTGTTATCTGTTCCCAGTTCAACTCAATCTCACACCCCTAAGTTGACCTACCTATCAACATCGTGCGATTGTGTGATAAATTTGTATTTCCATATACGGTGTGGGGAAAAGGATATCTGCAGCATTATATTATAGAATAACGACTGTGTTTAAAATTTTGGTAGAAAATGTGCAAAACTTATATATAGGGCAAAGTTGTAGCATTTACTCTTTTAATATCTAGAAGATGTAGTTTGGTAAGTTGAAATATTCATTGCTGCTTTCACTGGAAGACTAGAAGGTTTGACAAATCCGCTGCCCTGAGTGTCAGGATTTGCCAGCTAAAATATGCTTTTTGTTGGCATTTCTTCTCTTTAAATATTGTGGTGAAGGTAGATGAGAGATGTCACTCATCTTGTCATAATTTCTTACCATGATTACTCTGCATTGAAGGTTATAGAACACAAGCCGTATGATCACAAGGCTGATGTATTTAGTTTTGGAGTTGTTTTATGGGAGTTGCTCACTGGAAAGGTATACCTTATTTGTCCTATTACTGTTACTACCTTATGGTTATTCCAATATTAACCTCTCATGTAAACTATTGTGTTTTTGTTGCCAGCTTCCGTATGAATTTTTGACCCCTTTACAGGCAGCTATAGGAGTGGTTCAGAAGGTAATTCTTTGAATTCTGTTGGTGGAATCATTTGAAAGATAATATCTCCTATAGAGAATTGTTTATATGTTACCATAATTTAAATGGATTTCAGGGTTTACGGCCAACCATCCCCAAGAGCACTCATCCGAAGTTTGTTCAGCTTCTTGAGAAATCCTGGCAGCAAGATCCAACTTTAAGACCTGATTTCTCTGAAATTATCGAGAGCCTGCAGCAGTTAGCTAAGGAGGTATAATGAGGTCACTTTATGTTTTATCTTATATGCATATAGAGAGCTTGTCATGTGAGAGTAACTCTCACATGAGTGGATCACCTATTCAACATAACTAGACATTTATATTAAAGTAAAATAATCTTATTTATCAATATATGATAGTGTAGTACTAGTATTAGTATTAGTTTTACATGTCTTGCATATACTATAACATAGAATATACTTGCACGTGCATGCGCATGCAGGCGCGTGCCATGATCATTGACATTAGATGTTAAATTCAGTATTCTGACACCTTAAACAACTCTTTGTAAAAAATTGTAAAAAAAAAAAAAAAACAACTCTTTGTAAAATATGAATTTTGCGAAATGAACATTAAATCATTTCATATGATCTTGACGATCATTTTATACAAAATTTTCTGACTATTTAGACATCTATAAGTAAATGATTTAAAAGTTTATATTTACTTACATTTTAAATTACACATTAATCTTAAAATAAATTGATTTTGTGAAGTATCCAATAGCCTTTGAATTGTATGAAAGTTTGTAGACTTGATCTATTGATGACAACTTTCAATTCCAATTCAATGGTTGAATTTATATTCTACAGAAGATTATTGAACGTCTAAGTATTCTAAATTTGTCAATTCAACAGATCGTGACATGAACATACATAAGTGTGTGTGCTCGTGCGAACCTTATAGTACTAAGGCTGCATTGCATTTAAGCTCCTTTGGATTAGGCTTATTTTGAGCTTATGCAAATAAATAAGTTTGTATGTATTATTCATAAGTTTGTAAATGTAGTTTATGAAAAAACAGTTTATGAAGATACAATTTTTGTTTGTGAGAGCTTATAAATTAATATAGAAGTTTATTTATATGCATAAGCTGTTTTGCATAAGTTCAAAATAAGCCTAATCCAAACGGGCTCTTAACAAGACACGATATTATTCACATAAAAGCAGATTGTTGGGGGAAGGGATTGAAGTTTAAGTCTGCATTTGAAGAAATAGAAAACTTGAATCCAAGTGCCAGTATTGTTTGTTATGTGTTAGATATAATATTGCATAGTTGACCACGACATGGGTAAAACTTTATATGTTTGTGGAACAGGTTGGAGATGAAGGAGAGGAGCGGCGCAGGGATAAATCGGGAGGATTTCTGTCTGTCCTCAGACGAGGTCATCACTAAATTTTTGAACCGACGACGTCCACAACTTTGTTATAGTTAGGATCAGTGGCCATTTCACTTTTTTTTACATTGACAATGTACAGTTTTCTTCACATTTTCTGATTGTTTTTATATTAGATTTCTCACAATAAAGCATCTTGAATATGACCAATGACACATTCCTTAGTTTTACGATGACATTTTTTGTCTGTAAAAAAGAGGTTATAATAATGTATGCCTCTTTTCTGCTAAATGTTTCTAATGTGTACTAGTCTTTTTAGAATTTGTCAATTTTTTAGATCAAGTAGTTTTTTTTAGTTATTGCACGTGATGTAAAAGACTTGAAATAAGCTAACCGCATAGGTCAGGGCTGCTTGTAAATTGCTATGAAGCACATATATGGGCACAGCATTGACAGGCTGACATTGGTAAAAATTTGAAAAAATAAATAATTGAACTTAATCATCGTGTTGATGTTTTGAAAGACACTTGGATTTGATGCTTGAATTTGTTTGTACATTTAACTAACGTATTATTTAAGATACGACTGTTGAAGACAGCAAGGTCGATCACAAGTACTTCGGGTGATGGCCAACAACATGAGGAAAAAAACATCAATTTTCTCTTCAAAGACTCTCAAACAATCTCTATATTTAAGAAAAGCTGAGTCCTCATTATTATATCTTTTTTTAGAAGGGCAAATTTTATTAAAACCATTACAAGATGAGAGAAATTCTAGCAAAATGAGCACAAAGCTGGAGAAAAACAGGTGCCAACAACAAAAACACACCCAAACACTAGAACTCCCCTAACTAAACTCAAAGCAATCCTGCAAAAACAACCAACTACAGCAGGAAGCAATACAGCCATACCCGCCTCCTCACAAACTAGAAAACAACGATCAGCCCCCAAACAAAAAGACCAACATAAAACCCCAACCACTACCACACCCCACACCAAACCAGAACCAAAGACAGCAGGAGCAGTAGAAGCAGCAAACAACCAAGGAGCGGCGGAAACACAAAAACACATACTGCCTCCAAAACTCGGATAACGCAAACCAAAAGACAGACGGCCATAAAACTGAACCGGCGGCCCCTGCACGAAAACCACCCACACCAGTGCCAACAACAGTGCAGACAACTCTATCTAGTAAAACAATCTCCCAGATACCAACATCACTCATACAACATACAGGACGGCACATTCAACCTATTCAAACTTCATCTCTAAGATAACACCTTAATCTCTTCACCACCTCTTCAACATTTTGTCAATGCCTTTATATTTTTTCTCATCTCTCGTTTTCCAAAGCACTCAAATCGTCGTATGACATATTAACCAAAAGCCTTTGCGCACTTTTCTATTCTTAGCTTCCTAACTCAAACACCCCAATTGAACAAACAAGTTTTGTGGAGTAATTAAAGCAACACCAGCCCATCTAAAAACCTTTGTTCACACTTGTGAAACAAATCGCAATGAAGAAAAAGATGAAGCGATGTTTCGACATGAATTTGCACACATGACACACTCCATAGAAGCATCCTTACGAAGCACTTGACGAAACTCTAGATTTCTTCAAGTCGAAATTATGTCAATAAGCACTTTTCAAGATAAAACAATAACATTTGGCGGAATCGGACTTTTCATCCTCCTCTCTCAACACCACCACACCGACCAACTCCAAAAGTTGACCCACTAAAGCCTCTTCCCACACAAAAAAATTCCGGCTCCACGACATATCCCAAGGCCAATGGTCACATATTCTCGTTCTAAGATCCCTCATCCTTACTTCTTTTTGCACCGAAATAGAGAACAAACGAGGAAATTTATTACACAACGGAGCATCTATTCAGTACTATGAAGATCCAAAGTGGAACTAGTTAGGAAATATTATCAACATGAACGCCCTGACACAAATACCTTTATTTGTTACATAAGCAAGGAAGACATTGTATGTTTGAATCATACAATTTGACTTAGTGCTACGGAAAACTGCAGCTAGAAAGCTTTGAATTCATTTATTTCAATAGTTAATAAAAACAAAGAAGGCGTTATCGTAAATGTAAATGAAAAGCACATGTCTATAAGTAGCAGAGCCGTATCTGAGGGAGGGCGAAGAGGGCGACCGCCCTAGACCCCTAAAAGGAAGTACGAAATTTGGGTCCAATTTTTTTTTAAGGGTATATTAGGCCCTAAAAAAATTGCTTAGTTTTTAAAAGGAGATGCTTGTTAGTAATGAACTTTGTTTCTATTTATTGTTTATTATGATTGTAGGTTTGCCCTAGGTCACCAAAATCTCAGAAACGGCCCTAATAAGTAGATGTTTTATTCAAGAAAATAACTGTCAGCTTATATATTAGAAGTATTAATTTTCTATTGCCTGATGATAATTATCACAAGATCGTTTATAGTGAGGTCACTCAAAGCACCATACCACGTTTCTCATGTTAAGAAGAACTGCTTCAAAGATGTCTACCCCAACATTTTTAAGTTGTCAATGTCTCTCGGTGGAAAATACCTAACAATTATTACGAAACATTTGCACAACTTTGTCAATGTTAAGCAGAATTTGAAAAATTTGCACTCTCGCTTACAAAAATATCTAATAATATGATTTATAGGGTTAATAAAATGTTTATTACATTCTTTTTGTAAATATACACGAAGATTCACACCACGTGAAAACTTCAACACACAATGAAGAGATCCAACCAATCTCCTTCGGTTCTCGTTTGTGATTGAAATCATCTCCTCCTTTTCACAGAAATCCCCGTGAAACATCTCATTCAACTCCGACGCGTCTGCAAGTCATGGAATTCTCTTATCTCTGGTGATTCCAAATTCGTCAAAAAACACCTTCACTTGTCAATCTCCAATCTCACCCCTAAGGCCACGGCCACTTCAGATGAGGTTGTCCTCTATTTTCAGCTCTGAGTCCACTCCTAGTGTCACGCAGCTAAGGTACCCTTTCATTCATATTAATAATGGAGACAGACATCTACGTTGAGAGCTTGAAATTGAAAACCTCGATGGTTGGATGGAACCAAACATCTACGTTGAGAGCTTGATATCACCTTCTTGTTAATGTTAGAACATATGGATGTTGTGCTAAGTGACATGAACTAGAGACAATCAGCTGCAACTATATGTTAATTTTTTATTTTGTTATTTATATTTTATTTTATCCTTGTTTTGGTGACTGGTGAGTTCATGGTTTATTGTTATTTTCGTTTATTTGTTAATTAGCTTGTAGCTCCAACCTCAATATGCTAAGGTTGACTATTGAAGTACAATGTTCCCACTATTGAGGGGCAACCCGGTGCACTAGAGCTCCCACATATGCAGGGTTCGAGAAGAGGTCACACTATTTGGTGTATTGTACGCAGCCTTACCCTGTTTTACACAAGAGGTTGTTTCCAGGACTTGAACCTGTGACCTCGTCACATGACAACAACTTTACCAGTTGCGCCAAGGTTGCCCCTCAAATCATAATACCATAATGCTCTTCTTTTTTTTCTTTTTTTTTTAAGGAAATACCATAATGCTCTTGAGTTTTTAAAATTCCTATTTCATATCTCTCTCTCATCAAGTAAAGATGACCGAGCTTGATGGGAAGGTTGACTATTGAAGTACAATGTTCCATTGCATTGTTAAGTCAACATTTCGTTGATTTTTCGAGTTTCTATGCGTCTGTGAATCGAAAGCGAACTCAAAAATGTATGTGTTTTTTAACATTCTAATTTAGATTTTACTGAATTCATGTAGGCATCCAAACTTATAATTTAGAGGTATACGTAATTTTAGATTTTATTGAGTTCCCGTGTAAATGCAACTAACTTATAATTTAGAGGTATACGGAACACATATTTCGTACCTACATGAATCAGAATCCAAAACAGGGAAATAAACTAAAGTTGTGAATTTTTTATTGGGGATTGGTTGGATATTTGGATTGCAAACCAGTGATTTTGGAGTGGGGGAATAAAATGAGAGAAACCTTGGTGAGAGACAAAAATGTCACCATTTTGTTCGGATGAGCGACCAAGGTCAACCTGTGGATCAAATATCAAACCTCATTTATAAATGATTTTAGTTTTAAACCTGTAAAAGTAATAGTTATTTAGGTTCATGAATGAATGTCTGAAATCTTATTTGTAATTGAAGTAAAGGTTATGCTAACAAGTTCTTTAGGCATTTGTTAAGAATTCAAAAAAGAAAATGATTTATAAAATTTATGTAGAAAAAGTTTCTATTTCAAATACACAAATTCTAAGAAAAAATTTCTTCTTTGGACTTCTAAACAAGTGTTCCAGAGCACTTGTTAGCATTTCTTTGAAGTAATAGTCATTTTGGTGTATAAATATATAACGACTAGCACAACGGTCTCTCAATGTATCAAAATTTCAAAATAGTCTCTGATTATTCACTATGTTAGTTAAAATAATCCCTTAATGTAAAATGTTTTGTTAATATTGTCATATTAGTTCTTATAAGTACATTGTTTTCTCTCATATCAGTCATTATATGAAAAGAGTTAATATCAACATTGACCGACTATTTTAAACTTCATGAACTATTTTGACTAACAAATATATAGTTTTAGAATTTCTATATATTTGAGGGCCTATTTTTATTGCTCATTAAATGACTAAAATGACTATTTTTCTTTTATAATTCTATAATTCAAAATATTAAAACTTTAATGCAACATTTTCGCATCAGGAGAAGTCTAGAAGACTAAAATGCTTGAAACTCCTCATGAAACAAATGTTTACTTAATTTGATAAAATTAGTCAAGCCCATATCGTTTAGAATATGTAAATCTAAGCCAAGTTGTTGATACTAGTTGGCTTCTAATTAAGTACTAGAGAAGTTGACAATGGGCACATATCATAAGTAATATTAATTGGGAAAAAATGATTTATCAATGGCTTCTAAGTACTATGTATGAATGTGCTTCGAAGCTATACGCGTTGCCAATCTAAGTCACTGTGTATCTCCCTTGAGTCTTAGGGTTTGCTTCAGGTGGGGTAGATGGAGGAAAGAGAAGGAGATATTTTTAATCAGATGTGTTTGGTTTAGTTTTTAAAAGGAGAGGAGAGATGAGAGCAAATCCTTCTAACTCTTTTTTTTTCTTATCCTAAAATTAAAGTTTTTTTTTTAAGAGTTGTGTTATTTGAACATCCATTTAGATGACAACTTTTGAGACAACCAAAATTTTACAAAGAAAATGAGGTATTTGCTCAAATATCAAAGCAATAGAGAAAGTAAAAAGATAATGTGAGTATGAGAGAGAAAGTTGTCACAAAAGTTGTAAAAAAATGGTTGTTCAAATATCATTTATCTTTTTTAAAGGGAGGGCTCTTTAAATTTTTTATTGCATTGACAATATTATTCTCATATTATTATAAAATTCCAATATTATCCTTATTGTAATTTTTATTATTAGGTTATCTATCTATAATTATAATTTCTTCCATGAAAAAATCACTCTTTCAACATTACTCTTCAATGTGAGTTACGTTTGCGTTAATGAATGAAACATTCCTTGGGAAATATTCCGGTTCCTTTAATAATTTGTATCCATATTGTTTCTGTTATTTGGCTTTTTCTTTTCTTTTCTATTCTAGTTTATTTTTTATAGTCAATTGTCGTTTTTTTTTCTCTTCTCTTTTTATTAATTTAAGGGATTATCATCAAGCCATAGCCTGCAATTGGATTGAAGCATTATGATACAATGTGATGGTATGAAGCCAAAGAATACTACTATAAGTGAGATCCCCAACCCTTTTCTTCTATAGTGGTTCCAAAAACTCAATAGCAATCTCACCGTTGTTATCTAAACCAAGATAAAACTTTGATGATTATTGTAATATTCCCATTTCAGAAACTAAATAGTCAATAGTGGATGTTTATTTCAATTGCAGCAAGGTGATAGTGGCAAGGCTAAAATGACAAACCCGTTCACTTATGAAACAATATATTCATCCAAAACAATAATCCTTATGATAGTCATGGTTTAACGATTAAGGTTGATCGTACTGTTGAAAACATACATAGTGAAGTGAAGTTACCAAGTATGCTTTTAGTTAAAAACATTCTCGTATTCGTATAGTGAAGTTCCTAAGAGCATTCACAATGAAGACATCCATTTTTGAGTTCTTAAATAGGTCGTCACACGTGTTCACATCACTCATTTATAATTTTTTAATAGTAATATCTAATAAGCACTCAATCACTCAAACTCAGATCTCACACAAAGTTCTTAAATGAGACATACTAGTCAATTATCAATAACTTTATATCATTATATTTCAATTTTTTAATATTAAAAGAGTGTGGGTCCCGCTTAAAAGTAGAGTTCTTAAGTAAGACCTTGGGTCTTATAAGACCCTGAAAAAGATTCTCCCAATTGGGGGTATCTAATAGGTACCGGGTCTTAAATAGTTAAGATCCTCTCAATGGAGATGGTCTAACTAGCTAGGTATGCATTTCGTTAAAAACACATGCATATAGCTATTAAGGGGCTAACACTTGTGTGACATTGTGGTGCCAATGTAATGTGACACTAGTCAACTACAATTTGACAAGTGGTTTTGATCTTCTCTCTCATTCATAATTTTTTTTAGCTTTTTGTTACTCCCTCCGTTCTACATAGACGACCTATTCAAAAATATGTATTATTTACCTAACTTACTTTGACCGTATTTTTCTATTAATATACAAAGATAAATGATATCATATAAGATGTTGTTGGATTCGTCTCGATGAATATTTTCAAAATATCTAATTTTTATAATTTTTCTAGTAAAGTAATAAAATTATTTAAGATCAAAATTGTGTATTGGTGTGTGTGACAATGTCAACTGTGTCATTTAATATGAAACGAAAGGAGTATTTTTTTTAAGTAAAGAGTGACATGTGGCACGACGCCACAATGCAGACAAGGGGACTAGAATCTCAGGATGACTGCAGAATTCAATAAAATCACGGTCATTGAAAAAAAATAGGCTTGATAGCAGTTTTCGTCCCCTAACTTTCATGAAATTGCGATTTTGGTCCCCTAAGAAAAAACCTACAAAACCACACCCTAAGTTTTGCAACTGTAGCAGTTTTGGCTCCCCAAGGCAAATTTTTGATAAAAAAAAAAAAACAAAACACGTGGCACCTCACTTAGGGTGCCACGTCAGCGTAGACCGAGTCAAAATTGGCCTTGAGGGTCAAAACTGCCACAAATGCAAAACTTAGGAGGCGATTTTGTAGTTTTTTTCTTAGGGGGTCAAAATCGCAGCTTTGAGAAAGTTAGAGGGTTAAAACTGCTATTAAGCCAAAAAAATAAAAGCATAGAGAATTAAATACATAAATCAAAAGAGATAAAGTGTTGAATCATATTTCTACTACAGAAAATCCATTTCCGTCAGACAAATGTTCTACATTTTTTTTTTGTTGAAAGAAAGTGTTGTACGTTATGAGTATACATATAGTGAAGTTACAATGTTACACATACTAGTGTAACGTCCCGTGCCAAGCACAGGACACAGGATACATTTTATTTAAAACTCTTTAAAGATTTTACACATAAATAGGTTTTTAAAATATTATTTGATTTTTTTAGTTTGATTTCATTTCGAAATTTTGATATTATGCGGTACTTTATCCTCATATTTAAAATTGAAACAATCGGGTCTTATAAGACCCTGAAAAAGATTCTCCCAATTGGGGGTATCTAATAGGTACCAGGTCTTAAATAGTTAAGACCCTCTCAATGGAGATGGTCTAACTAGCTAGGTATGCATTTCGTTAAAAACACATGCATATAGCTATTAAGGGGCTAACACTTGTGTGACATTGTGGTGCCAATGTAATGTGACACTGGTCAACTACAATTTGAAAGTGGTTTTGATCTTCTCTCTCATTCATAATTTTTTTTAGCTTTTTGTTACTCCCGCCGTTCTACATAGATGACCTATTCAAAAATATGTATTATTTACCTAACTTACTTTGACCGTATTTTTCTATTAATATACAAAGATAAATGATATCATATAAGATGTTGTTGGATTTGTCTCGATGAATATTTTCAAAATATCTAATTTTTATAATTTTTCTAGTAAAGTAATAAAATTATTTAAGATCAAAATTGTGTATTGGTGTGTGTGACAATGTCAACTGTGTCATTTAATATGAAACGAAAGGAGTATTTTTTTTAAGTAAAGAGTGACATGTGGCACGACGCCACAATGCAGACAAGGGGACTAGAATCTCAGGATGACTGCAGAATTCAATAAAATCACGGTCATTGAAAAAAAATAGGCTTGATAGCAGTTTTCGTCCCCTAACTTTCATGAAATTGCGATTTTGGTCCCCTAAGAAAAAACCTACAAAACCACACCCTAAGTTTTGCAACTGTAGCAGTTTTGGCTCCCCAAGGCAAATTTTTGATAAAAAAAAAAAAACAAAACACGTGGCACCTCACTTAGGGTGCCACGTCAGCGTAGACCGAGTCAAAATTGGCCTTGAGGGTCAAAACTGCCACAAATGCAAAACTTAGGAGGCGATTTTGTAGTTTTTTTCTTAGGGGGTCAAAATCGCAGCTTTGAGAAAGTTAGAGGGTTAAAACTGCTATTAAGCCAAAAAAATAAAAGCATAGAGAATTAAATACATAAATCAAAAGAGATAAAGTGTTGAATCATATTTCTACTACAGAAAATCCATTTCCGTCAGACAAATGTTCTACATTTTTTTTTTGTTGAAAGAAAGTGTTGTACGTTATGAGTATACATATAGTGAAGTTACAATGTTACACATACTAGTGTAACGTCCCGTGCCAAGCACAGGACACAGGATACATTTTATTTAAAACTCTTTAAAGATTTTACACATAAATAGGTTTTTAAAATATTATTTGATTTTTTTAGTTTGATTTCATTTCGGAATTTTGATATTATGCGGTACTTTATCCTCATATTTAAAATTGAAACAATAAATCGCCGTTTATTGGGATAAAAAAGTTAAATTTTATAAAGATATAACTATTTTTTGGAAAAGTGATAAAATAGTGGGCAAAAGTACAATTATGCTTAAAATATAAAAACACTATGAATAATTAATATATTCTTAATAAAATATCTAATTAATAAGAGTTAAAATTAACTTTGGTTTCTCAGCCATTTGATATATTAAACAGGTATGATTACCTCTATTTTAATCTACCACTATGAATGAAATTATTTCTTTTTTCTAATTTAATCGCAATACTCTCTCGGATTTCAATTATAAAAAGATATCTAACTTCAAAAATTTACTTTTATGCATTAGTTTTCTTGATTTGATAAAAATATATATAAAATTCTGAAAAGCACCATGGAACTTTGTTTCATGAGAATAGACAAATATTAAAAATAAAAGTTACATGAATTAAAATATATATTAAGGTAAATAACATTAAACAGAGTCAGAGTAAGTTATATTTGTATTAATTTAAGATAAAAAATATATAATAATTTATTTTTTATATTTGAGATTGGAGAGAGTCCCTAAAAAATATTGGAGAGAGTACTTTTTATCTCCGGTGCGAGAAAAATTGAGAAAATAATTTTCTTTAATCTCCTCCCTTCATTTTTTCTAATTAGAGATTAAGGGTCACAAATTAAAACACTCTAACCTAATTTCGTTATATTTTATTGTAATTACGTTTTCGAATTAATTGTTTCCTCTTTTTTCAAGCAAACACTTCCTCCTTCTTAAAGTTTCTAACCGAAACCCGCAAACTAAAACCTCCACCAAATGTGGGGAAGAAAAAGGTAGGAGATCTATGTCAACCCACTCAATTACATGCAAGTTCTTCAACTCCTCAATGGTGATCATAGGAGTAAGGTTAAAAAAATCTTATAGTATGCTAATGCAGGATAGATCAGAAAAATAAAAATAAAGGTAAAAAATATTACCATTTATTAGAAAATGTATTTACTAAAAATTGTGAAAGAAAAAAAAATCCCCTCCATCAAAATAAGCATACATTTTCTTTAGTTCTTTTTGTCTCCATAATTTAACGGTCGAATTTAATCTTAGTTGATTGAAAAGAATTTCGTAAAATAGTTTTCCATAACTAAAATAATAAATAAAATGGTTTAAGTAAATGAATAGATATGTACTTTTCAATGATATTAAATAATCAAGTTAATAGTTATAAATAATTACCTAAGAACAACTTAACTTTTGCTAACAAAATTGTCAGAGTCGCCTTTTTAAGTTCACCAGAAGATAGGAAAAGAGTACATTCAAACTGATATCTCTTCAAAATTAATTGACAAATAATTAAAATAATAATTAAATATCATAATGTATTATATATTAAAAATAAAAAAATGAAAACAAATCAAGTTCACCCAGTTGAATTCAATTCAATGTTCTTGTAATGTATCTTTGTATTCTCTTTCAACATCTACCACAGTTGGTTTAATTTCTTTCATTCTTCAAGACTCACATAAGTAAAACTTTTATTATTGAATCCTTATTATTTGTAGTGTGGAGGGAGTGCAGAAGCTAGGAAAGTCAATTGGGTTAGGTGGGATGAGGTGTGTCTTGGTCGATATAGTTGTTGCTTGGGGGTTTGTATAATTCAGAATTTCAACTTATCTTTATTAAGTGAATGGTTTTGGAGGCTAATATGGATCAATGAGTTTGCAGTTTAAAACTTTAAAATTTTAGCTTATTAGAATAGGTTGGAGGGAGTTCATGTGAAGAGTGGAGACAATTAGGCATATATGCGGTAGAAATACTTTCATGGTGTTAAAATAGGGGCGTAGATGAGGATTAGAAATTGGTTTGATGACAATTTGATGATAGTGGAGAGTAATGAGAAGAATACACTTTTTTGTCATGATTCGTGGTTGTATAGTGGTCCTTTATGTAATATATTTAGAAGACTTTTTGAGTTATCTCAGAATAACTATGCCATTTAAGGAGATGTGTAGGTTATGGTTGGATGGGGCGGAGACGATGTCATATAATTTTTCTTGGACGAAGGTGCAGGGATATATTATTGTTCTTTATTGGACAACATTTTTTTAAGGCTAGCGTCATTGATAAGTGGACATCGAAAGTTGATAATGATGAAAGGTACCATGACAAATGAGTATATCATCTGATGATGTGGGTGGAGCATGATGAACCTATGACTCTAAAAAATCTCATTTGGAACAAAGCATCCACTCTAAATGTCTCTCTCTTTTCATGGAGGCTCTTGAATAACTGAATTCTAACAAAGGCTAACTTAGATTAATGAAATATTTTAAATATGGACTCACTTTGATATTCTGGCAGATATGAGAAGGAGGAAAATGTTAATACTTTTTATTTTTACTATGAATTCTTTGGTAGCATATGACATAATATTTTAAAGTGGTTGGATAATTATTGTGCTCATCCCATTAATTTTTGCAAGGGTACTCTTCATTTTGGTGGTTCTAAATTAATCCAAAAAAAAAAATTCGTTTTAGTTTTCAGTTGATTTTGTTGACTTGCATTTGGATTATTTGAAAAGACGTAAATTCTCAAAAAATTTGTTACAAGAACCCGTTTATGATGTTGTTAGATAAATTTACAATTCTTGTTTAGTGGTGACAAAATGCTAAGAAATCAGGTTCGTATTTTGAGTTGAAAGGTTGGTGGAATAATCCTTCAACTTGTCTTGGTTATTCTACCTCATGATTTGGTTCTTTTATATCTATGCATCTTAAACTTTGTATTTTCCTTTGTTAGGCACATCTTGTGCTTGAAGGGTTTTTAATATATTGATTTAACATCTTCATACAAACAAAATTCACACCAGTCAAGACACCCACTATATCAATATATAATATATTAAATGTTAAGTAACTTAACACTAAAATTTTCACCAATTATTAACAAATTTATATAGACATACTCTCCAAAAAGAGTACATTTAAAACGATACCTATTTAAAATTATCAAAGATTATACAAATAATTGTTGTCGTTAGATTCAATGAAAACATCGGGTGCAGGTGTAAACGAATACACGTTTGTTGGGACCAAAGTAGTTTTAGATAGTTTGACTTTTGTGTTGATTGTGAAATTCAGTTTGTATTCGTCGCATGATGGTCTATACGAACCACTGTTGCAAACAACATCAAATGAGGAAATCGTGAACACCATTCCCTCTTGGAGCTGCTCCTTGAACTTGTAGATCAATGTTCTTCATATAGACGCACCAATTCGATCACCCTATATAACAAAGATTAAAACACTATACTTAAAAAAAACAAAAAAACAAAAACAAAAACGATATGAAAAAAGTACCTTTCGAAGAATTAGAACAAACTCCATGGAAAATGGTAGTTTTTATTTTTATTTTGTAGTCTTGAACAAATCAAGCACGAACAACCCTCACAACCATTGTCCACGATTGTTTTCTTGACGAAACATCAGAGATGAAGTCGTGTTTCGTAGACATTTTTCTTTGCAATAAAAAATATTACAGAAACAACTTAGAATATAGATATCAGAGAACCAGATAACAAATAAAGAAGAACTATAATTTTTTATTGTCGTTTACTCGAACCCCAAAACGCTACTATTTATATAGAAAAATAGTACCATAACGGTTAATATCTATTAATTATTAATTTGACCGTTTTAAATTTAATATTTCCAACGTCTTTAATTTTATAAAATGTGCATTAAATTATTAGATTATATTTCATGTAACATATAAAAAATTAATTTCATAACATTTGAAATTTAATAATATCATGCAAATTTTTAAGTAATATATTTTTTTAACGAATAAATATTAATTATATAACCTCAAAAACTAATTACCACAATTAAATTTTTAATTAGTATGTTATTGTAATTGTATAACGGACAAAAATTTAAAATATAATTTATTCAAGTTATTTTATTTTATGTAATTGACAAAAAATTAATTATATAACAATTGAAATTTAATAGTAACTTTCAAATTATTAGTTATTATTATATTTATTATAATTTTGTAACCTACAAATTTTTTAATGTAACGTATAAATTTTAATTAAAATAGTAATTTTTTAATAATTATTTGACTGAAATGTACCAAATTTTTAATGTAATAAGGCAACATATGAATCTTAATCGAAACACTAATTATATTAATAATTATTTGTTTGTAACGTACCAATTTTTTAATGCAACATATAAATCTTAATCGAAACAATAATTATATTAAAAATGGATTTTAATAATAATTATTATTAAGCTTGTATTAAAAATTAGGAGAAATTTTGGGAACAAATGCAAGTAGGATTATGATGATGTAGGCATCTCTAGAGAAGAGAAATTATGGAATAGTGCATTTCTAAAAACTCTAAAATGTTAGTATAAAGATACATACAGTGAAGTTACAATGTTACACATAAACATTTAGTTTTTTTTTTTTGAAGGACATAAGCATTTAGTTAAAAAAATCAATTCATTTGTTTTTTTTTTGAAAAGGTTAAAATGAATTATATTACCAAAAATAAGGTGTCCTTTTAAGCACAAGATGTACAAAGAAATCGACACCAAAGACAAAACAATGTTTACATAAGAAACTTGTACACTAAATTAAAAACACAAGAACAGAATAAACTCTAGCCTATGCCCAAGATGGCGAACGGACTAAGCCACCAGCCATGGTAGTTGAAGGGAAGTGAAATAAATTTCACCTTCAACCACGAATAGGCAAGAATCTTAATCTTTTCTACCACCTGAATAATCGAGCATACTTTATCATTAAAGAGCCTGTTATTTCTTTCCTTCCAGATTTCCCACACCGTAGCAAACCATATAGCCTGTAAAATCGAGCGGCGCACCTTGGAGATACCACCACTAAAACTGAATTGATTGAAATGATCTGACATATAAAACGGGGCAGCCGCGGATGTGCCAATCCACCTATTAATAAAATGCCAAATTGACGCAAAGATATTACAATGTAAAAATAAATGATTTGAAGTTTCCGTCAACCCGCAGCCGGACACACAAAGCATGGAGGCTTGATCCAAAACACCACGACGATGAAGATTGTCCTTCGTAGGTAACCTGTCCCAGAACAACCGCCAAGCAAATAGCACAACCTTCAAAGGAACATCTTTATGCCACAAAGAGGAAACATCCACCGGTAATTCAATTGGAGATTGAGAAGTAAGGGCATTATAAGCACTTTTAACAGAGAAAACATTAGAAGATTCCAAAGTCCACATCCATCTGTCATCCTTATGTACCTGCAAAATCACATTCTGAAGAAGTAACGTAAGATCCCCCAACATCTCCTCCTCCCACACAAACAACCTCCACCTCCATCTCCACACCGCACCATCAATACCCCACCCACCCTGAAACATATCAGACACTGATATCTCCCTATCCAACACCAAATCATACAACCTGCTAAACCAGACACTAAACGCCACCCCACCAAGCCAACCATCCACCCAAAACCGGGTATTCGTACCATTACCCACCGAGCAGTTAACATGATCAGAAAACCACTCCTCCCTACCTAGCGCACAAATATCCCGCCACCATAAGGAAGCATCACGGCCGCCCCCATCAGCCGACCTCCCGCTACTCCATACCTAGCTGACAACACCCTATACCAAAGACTATGAGTATCTTCCATCACCCTCCAACACCATTTCCCTAACAAAGCTATATTAAACTCCCTAAGTATCCATTCATTTGTTATAATCAGAATCTAATTCCACTTACCCCAAATTATTTTATAAGTAGACAATTACCTAAGAAAGAAGGCAATTTTCACTAAAATGTATTTTCTTAATTACACAGTTGGTGTATTATTATTATTATTTTCATAGGGACAATTGGTATACTGTTGTAATGTTGTTGTACATATATGCTTATAGTTCTTCAACCAACAAAATAACAAATCCAAATTAGAAAACATATACACATGACCTCTCTAAACAGGATCATGTAATCCAAATATCATAATCAAAATGGGATAAAAGTGTTAAAAAGTTAATACCAAAACATATTCAGAACATCAAAGAAAAAAACATTAACTTTAATTTAGAACACAATCGACGTTAGAATCTTCGTTGAAAAAAAATCGACGTTGGAACAAGAAAATGATTGGGATGATCATAACTTTCGCAACACAATCGATTTTTTTTTTAAGGAACAATCGATCTTTTATATGCTCCAAAATTCCCACATATACAATTTGACTTCTTTTTTCCTCAGTATATAATATAATTATTATTAATATTAATTATTTGTTCATATTATAGTTGAAAATAAAAAGAGAAATTTGGAAGGGACTGAGATGAATTTAGTATGCCATTTAAAAATCATCTTATTTAGAATTAATCTATTTTATAATATAAATAGATGCGAAAAAACAATAATTAAAAACAATAATTAATCTATTTTATCATTACAGTAACAATTTTATTTTATTTATAATTGAGAATGCAACAGGCTTACTTTCTTTGTGAATATGACAAATACTTCATTTTTTAAGCAACTTCATTGTTTTTTTGAAAAGGAGAAAACTTTCTTCATTATTCATCAAAGAAAATAGTGCAATGAGTCAAAATTAAAAAAATAAGGTAATCATGGAAATTTAGCAACATAATAGACGTTAGAACAAAATATGATTAGGTGATCAAATTGGTCATAAGTCATAACTTAGCAACACAATCGATCCTTGTATGTTCCAAAATTTCCAAATACAACTGACCTTTTTAGTAAAAAAACTTACTTTTTATTTGGGGTACTAAAATACAATTAACTTATGGAGGTTTATTTGATGAGTTAGGTTCCTCCCTAACATCGCTTTTGTTTTTAGAATATTTTGTTGTGTATAGAAAATAGGTAAATTTGAGTGTACGGGTACATTCATATTTAAATGATTAGTTTAATGAGTAATTTTTAGTAAAAAATATATTTTTGATCAGTTACAATTATAATAATTATATTTTATTTTTCAAAAGTGTCGATAAATCAAAATTCAACTTTTTTTAATTTTTATTATTCATAATAGTGAATGTTAATTACTTTTTTATGAAATAATATTTTCTAAAATACAAAAGTCAATAAATATCTTTTTGGTTTATGAAATAGGTGTACTGGTACACCTTAAAAAAATAAATCACACAGTTAATTTTTGTTATTAATTAAAAAAATATTTATACAAATTCAAATAACATTTTTACTATTATTATATGTAGAAATGAAAATAATAATAGAAAATGGGCCACAAAAATGTCCTTTGTTTTGGAGGCAAAAATCGTTTTTTTGAATGAGGATCAAAATAGGAAGTGAAGAGTCAAGTGACTACGGTTCTGCTAGTTAGTTAGTTATATATATGACAGCTGCTTTCATACATTGCGCATTGTATAAATAAACGATTGAGAACACTTTTTCATACAATTATCCAAACAAACAAATTGCTCTCTCATTCGAACACATCAGACCCTGCTACTTCCGCCACTATGACGATGTTTATGTTCATTTTGAGTTGATTAAGGTTATTCATCAACTCCTTCCTTTGTGAATTAGTTATGGTTATGTTAAGGGATCGACCGTAAACTTGTTCGTCGTGAATATGTGAATTTGTTTGTATGTTATGTTATCGTTTGTTTGGTTTCTAAGCGATAGCGATTTCTCATGTTATGTTATCCTTATCGTCGTGAGTTTTTGGTTGCTAAGCGAAGCGACTCACTCGCGAGTTGACTCTTAGAGACTCGGTGTGTTGTAAGACAGTTTCTCTTGTTATTGTGATTTGTCTCTTTTCTCTGTTTTCTACATGGAGTAAACCGACTCTTGTTATTGTTGCTTTGGTTCCGGTGGCATAAAATGCTAGATTTAACGGGGAACACAATTTTGTCTCAGCCATGTTTGGTTCTCTCTTTTTGTCTCAACTCTGTTAAATAAACAACTCTATTAATTTTGTAGCATTAATGTAGGTAAATTTCATAATTTTGATTGTCAAAAGTACTTTTAAAATACTCGTAATTTATGTATTTATTCGAGAGTGTTTGACAAGGTTCCAAGCTTTTTAGAGCGCTCTCAAAGAGATGATCGAAATTACAAATATTTTTAAAAGATTTTTGAATCTATTCAACCGTTAATTTGATGTTGATATTGTTAATTCGACATCAATATTTGGCAATTTAATATCAAATGTCTATTTGAAAACACCCTACAAAGTACCCAATGAATTTAGTGATTTACACACTCATACACACGTGTGTGTTTTTCATGAAATGTTTTAAATTTTTACTTTTGGAATTTAATTTTTTTTTCTTTTAGTAGTATTTTATTGCATACTTTACTTTTTTTGGCACAACATACTTTGCCTTTTTTTAGAGTATATGAAATGTTGTATCATCTAGTGTTCAATTATGTGTAATGTACATATTTTAAATAAAAAAAATTATGTGTATGTACAGGGTTTTTTTTATGTTATTTTATCCTTTTTTTTATACATAGACTCTGTCTAGGCACAATCTAGGGTGTGACAACTAAATACTGCAAATTTAAATATATTTTTACTCAAATAATTGTAAATACTACTATTGTACAACCAGTCCTGTGCGATTACACTAGAAATCAACATGATAAGGCATGAGTTGATGCATGTGGTTGAAAGAAAAAAAACCACACCAACAATTCATACAAGTCCCCCTCAATAAAAATCATATATGTAAAAAAAAGTCATATATGTTTCGAATGTTGGTCTAAAGATCTTGCGTTTACTTAATAGAAATATCATATAAATTAGTAGCTTATTTTGTTTCAAAAGTGCTAGTCAACTGTACGGCAGTTATTCTGTTAAAAAAGGTTAAGTTAACTTGTGCTTATGTAAGACATGTAACAATTTAAAAAAATAAATTTTTTTCTCATACATATATATATATGAAAATTACAAATGAATAGAAGGAAATGGAACAACAGATTGTGCTAATAAATCTTTTTTGGGTTAATAGTGTTTTTTACCCTGTAATATATATAGGCCATTTTTTGTTTTTGTCCCTATAAAATTTTCAGTTTGATTTGCATCTTTGTAAAACTTTTTTTTTCTTCGGAAAACACCCCTCCCCCATATGACTGTGCATATTTGTTGACGTGGTACACTATGTGGCATGCTGACTGTATAATTATTTTTATTTTTTATTTTTTTAAGGGTACACGTGGAATTTGTGCCTATTTTTTTTAAAAAAATTATAATATAAATTCATTTAGGAATAAAAATAATTTAAAAAATTTGAAAATAAAAAAATTCAGGAATTTTTTTTATTACGAAAAATATTTTCCAAATTTTTTGTTTAAAAAATGAATTTTTTAATTTCGTAAAAAAAATGATTTTTTTTTCTAAAATTTTAATTTCAAAAAAGATTTTATAAAAATCTGAATTTTTTTAAAAATTTGTATCCAGATTTTTAAAAATAAAATATTTTCCATAATATTTTTTCTAAAAAATTTAATTAATTTATTTTTTTGAAAAAAATCTTATCGTTTTTTCTGATTTTTTAATATTTGAAAAAATATAATTTTGTTTTCGATTTTTTAATTTTTTTGGAAAAAATCTGAATATTTTTTTATTTTTGGAAATTAATTTTCAAATATTTTAATAAATAAAATCTTTTGTGGACAATTAAAAATAAATAAAAAATTTTAAAAAAATCAAGTCAGCGCCACATATGCGCATTTGATGAGTTGGATGGAGGAGGGGTGTTTTTTGGAAGAAAAAAAAGTTTTACAAGGATGCAAATCAAACCGAAAATTTTATATGAGCGAAAACCGAAAATGACCTATATTACAGTACATGGTGAAAAACACTATTAACCCCTTTTTTATGACAAAATCACCTCTAAAAACAAATTCTTGCTTTTTTTATTGTACTTTTTTTTAAGGTAAGAATTTTGTTCCTATATATTCAAGATGCCGAATATATAAAATCTACACTATTCTCTTCTATTTATGTCTCATTTTTTTTCTGTGTTTTACATGTTTTTGGGTCAGGTTGTTCTTGATGTGGGATGCAGCACGGGCATCTTGTCTATACTTTGTGCTAAGACAGGAGCAAGAAAGGTTTAGTTTTGTTTCGGTTCATGTGCATTTGGAGAAAGATAAGGATGCTCCAATCTTCTATTATTTCACCTTTTAACGCTTGATTGTCATCACTGTCAGGTGTATGCTGTTGATGCAAGGCTCAATCTATTGTGAAAGATAACAATCTATCAGACATCATAACAGTACTCCATGGGCGAGTTGAGGTAGATTACTCAAATATTTGTTAAAAAATCGTTGTAATAGATTGAAAACTGTTCTTAGATGAATGTATGATGCATCAATCAAAGAATTATGTGTGTAGGACGTTACAATCGATGAGCCGGTTGATGTCATCATTTCGGAGTGGATGGGCTACATGCTATTGCAGGAGGTATTCATTTGAATTATTGTGGTTGTGGAGATCGGAGAAACATTTTAAAAATAACACGTTATAAAAAGATACTGTCTTTTATTGTAGTGCATGTTGGAAAGTATAGTTACAGCTAGAGATCGCTGGCTAAAACCAACAGGGCTACTTCTTCCTTCTAGTGCAACGGTAAATTCCCTTTGAAATTATTTTATCTTACCCTTACCAAGGTTTAACTTTTTACTTCAAATTTTAGTTCATTTTGTTTAGTGTATGTACTTCATACATGAAACATTTTCTCAAATCTTTTGATTTACATCTTTGTAGCTGTACATGGCTCCATTCACCGACGACACTCAGAGATATTTTGACAATATTGGCTTCTGGTCCGATGTTGATGGAATTGACAGTAAGTACAACAATACTCTAATTTTGATGTCAACATATTTTCAATACCCTTATTATATTTTAAAAACATATTTCCTCATGTGCTTAGAAAGTTTGTAGATAGTCTGGTGTTTTGAGTTAGATCGGGATTAGGAAGTATTGACTAAACTGCTAAGAAGTATTTGGGATTTTAATGGTCTGCCATGGGACATTCGTCGTGATAGGATGTTGTGATGCCACTATTGTTTCTTTCCCATGAAAACATATATATAGCTGAAATTAATGTCTTGAGTGAGGCAGGTTTCTGGGGGTTTCTTTGCATGGTCCTGTTTCGGCAGACAACCATTAGTTTATGATTTTGTTTTTGTTTTGACGTGTTCAAAGTGTTCCGCCTATATACGGCGTCCTTTGTTTGTCTTAATAATATTTCGCTGATTCATAAAAAATATAGCTGAAATTAATATGCATGTATTATTTTTTTGCAGTGTCTGCCTTAATTCCATTAGCAAAGAAAGATGCATTCGGCACACCTTCGGTGGAAACGATTAGAAGTGAAAGTATTTTGGGAAAGGCTCATCAGGTGAGTCCAAGAGTAATATTTCTAACATTACAATGGTTCTATCTTTACTTCCTCAACCTATATAATTGATTGTGAAAACAATGATACAGTTTCTGTCAGAGTATTTATGACTCTGAAAAGCAAGCAAATGAAGATGATTCATCTGAGGATCCCGTTTACAAGTGCTACTACTCCGTTTAACACTCTTAACACTGAGGCTAAGGATGAAATTGAAACACCAATAAGTTTGTGCCCTTTTTTGCCAAGTAAAGTATATCAGATATTGGTTTTTTGTGATAGAAGATCTTATACGGAATTGTTGTGTGGAATTAAACAGGCACTACAAACAAATTGGAACCAAGATACTCAAGAGGCTGCCGCAGAAACCCGTGGCAGCAATATGCAAATGTGGAAACTGCTCTTTGCCATTTTAGTTACACTTTTGTAGCACCCATAGATTTTTTCAGTCTAAAATTCAAGCACTAAATCAGATATCTCAATCGAGTATCATAATGCAAGCTGATAGCTGTGTTTTTGTCTTATTGCTGTCATCATTCAATTGAATTCCTAGTCATAAAGATGGTAATTGTGATATGTTTTCTCCAGCTCCACTATAACATTGTTTTGTGTTGTGCTTAAAACTGAGTTTTCTTATAATACTGTTGAACTACAGCGTTGTCACATGAAGAATTATGCCTTTCTGGTTTTCTTTTTTTATCCAAGATTTCAAGTAGTTCTTTATTTGTTGAGTTGCTTGCAATGTGAGCCCATCCGCATTATTTCCCAAATCCAATCACAAATGCCGAATGCCGATAGATTGTAAGTTTATATCATATAAATCATACACATAAATTTCTACAAAAATTTAAAATCGTTTGATATGTGATTGAGACCCACCAAAATTAACAATTTTCTTTAAAAGTGCATAAATCTAAAATTAACCACTTGTTAATTACTTTTTGGTTGGCCTTTTTCCTTCAAAGTTGCTATAACTTAATTCATTTTTAACTTGTGTACTTGCAAAAAGTACAACAATCGTATTAAGGTTTGTATTGTATTGATCATGGTCATACCTTGAGAATGCTCTCAAGGGTTGTATTTATAACTCTCTATGGGTCTGATTTATGGTTACTTAGGCATCAAGCAACAGGGGTAATTATGTATTTTAGGCGCTTTCTAGAGGTTTCTAGAAGCACGTAAAGGCCCGCCTTGGGCCTTGGGGCCTTTTTGGAAGGCGCTAAGGTCTCTGTATGGGTCTAAAAGTCCTTCTGGAAGTCTTTTAGGTCTTTATAAATATATTCACGGTCCAATTTCAAATTTAAATCTATGTCCAAATCATAAGAAATTTAAAATCTAACTATTTTTAGTTGAATATTTTTCCTTTAAATTTTCACATTACAATCTAAAATTAAAGATGAAAAATAGCAAGATTGTACCAATTTGATCACAGCCTAAGCGGCGATAATGACAGCAAAAAATGAGACACGTACTCATTTGTGATTTGTAAGTCTACGCAATTGTTGTATGACTTGAACGCATGCCACAATGACACGGTACATATATAACAGAATTCGAACCCAGCTTGACCACACTGTGAAATGAAAGCGAAAGCTATTACGTTACGTTCCAATCAAGTGATAAAACCATCAATATAATACAGTTTTTATATACGTTAAAACAATGTCGATTGGAAGGAAAACATGTGACCATACTAGTTGGACATAGCACACATGATGACATGTGTTGCCAACCAAACAAATACCCATGTTTTTTAACTTCATTGCCCAGCTTGTTCACACACTGTGAATTGAATTGAAAGCTTAAGCTATATCATTCCCTCAAATCAAGGGATAGAAACATCTATAATACGGCTATATCGACAATAAAAAAATAAGACATTCCATTTTGACCATCACAATCCAAATATCGTGTTATATCCAACTTCATACGGGGATGTTATTATGAAGTTGGATATAACACGATATGTTTTTTTTAAAGAATAACACAATATGTTAATTTCTCACAATAGTACAAATGCAAGTGATTCAAAGTTCAATTAAGAGAGAAATGTCTATCCCTAAAAAAATTTAGGTTTTTAAATTAGTTTTTTTACTGAAAAAAATGCATTTACTGAAAACAAATTGAAATATGATTCAATTTTAAATTAGTTTTTTTTAGGAGATATTTGTTGAAACATACGCTTCTTCGAAAAAACAAATAGTTGAAAGTTGAAACATACTAGCACCAATTTTTTGGTTTTTTTTATGTATTTCTATTTGAAGCGCACCATACAATAAAGTAAAAATCTTTTTTAATAGGTATCACGCACGTTCTTGATTTTAACTCATTATGCTAAATTTGACCCCGTTAATTATTTTAATGTAAAAAAAACGTTAATTTTTTTAGGGGGGTAAAAAACCCGTTAATTATTTGCACCATTTTATCTCACGAATCGATTTTTTTTTATAGGGAAAATCAATCAGGTAAAATTAGTAGTATTCAGGTCTACAAATTTCGGTATATGCTTAGTTGGTTTGAACGAACGTAACCACATTAAACGTACCAAATTTTCGTTGGGTACTAATTTCTGGTACTTTGTGGGCATGAGAAAAACAAAAGTCTCCTAACCTTACTTATCATGGCCATAATAATACTAATACTTGTAGTTATATATAATGGACTTATTCGTTAAGGAAATAATGGACTTAATTGCATTTTTGTCCTCTATTTTATTCAACCAAAGAAAAATGTGTGTTTGATTTGATCCGCAAATCACTAAGCATTGAACAGAACAGCACAACACAAGTCAGAACAGCAAATAACAAAATTTTATGATATTTAATAGTAATTTTTTATTTTATACGGTTTTTTGTGTAAAAAAAATATTTTAATATTTTAGACAACTTGTACGTACATGATACAAAAAAATTGTGTTGTGGTTTAATGAGAGACAAGAATTTCAGCTTTTCTCATCTCCCTTGCTTGAAAAAACATTGTATAACTGAGGTTGTCATGTCCTTCCCTTTTTAACATATCAAACGCACCCGAGATTTTTGGTTTCTCTATTTATATATTTTGTTCCAATTTTAATTTCAGCCTATATTTTTTACCCTAAAAATGGTGAATTTTGAAAGAAAAAAATACAATGAATTACTGCCTCAAAGGTAATATATTTTTTAAAAAAAGTTCAAAAGGGCACAACAATTGAAATCGTACTACATTTATGCACCACAAAAGTCAGTTTCATTTTGACAAACAAGACCTGATTTTTATTGAGAATGACTTACGGTCACATGTTTCCTATTGGAGTCGGAATTTGAGTTTATCGTCTTTAAACCGTTGATATGGTTCACTAACACAAAGTCAACTCGCTCATACTAATAATACTGACTCATACAATCGTAATAGACCCTTGTCTTGTTTTTATGGTAGGACATATACGAGATAAGCCACAATTAAAGAAAAAAAGTTTAAGTATATCCATCTTTTCTCTTGTCAAACTTTTGGTTGTCATTTTTCTTAGCAAAGAAGCCATCCGGACTCATATATTTTAACGTGGATGATAGTGTTCAAACCAATCCAAGGATGGTAGAATTCAGTGGCTTAACTAGAGACTTTGATGGATAATTTATGGATTTCTGCTCTCCCCCAGCACAAAACACTCGTGTCCAGCTGAAATTATCAATTTACCCCTGCGCTACTTAAGTAATGCAGCGTGAGTTAACTCACGCAAGTGTTAATGTCAGCGTGAGTTAACTCACGCAAGTGTTAATTCCAGCATTAGTTAAGTTACGCAGCGCATGTTAAGATGTGCAGATTTTTACACTTGCGTTAGTTAACTAACGCATAAGTATTTTAGTCAGTTTTGCTGGATGGGAGCGAAGAGTGCAGGGGGGAGAGTAGAAATCTAATTTATGTGTGGTTTTTATAGTAATATTGGTTTCTCAAATATTTTTCATGCCGAAATCTTGTCATTACTGCATGGGATTCAAATTTGTTGGGATGAAAGCTTGAGTGACATAATTTGTTACACTGATTCCATCCGTACTCACGTAGTGCAGTATGCCGATGTTTTCACTCATCACTATGGACAGAGGTGGAGCCCTTCGTGGGCTGGGCCATGGCCCACCCAGAAAAATTAAAAAATCAACGATCGTAGGTATATTTTGCGAGATTTTGAACAATTTTACTAAGATTTCAGTGTTTGGTAGATCCAAATCTCCACTAATTGGTTTAGTGGTCCACCTGAAATTAAAAAATCAAATATCATAGGACTATTTTGCGAGGTTTTGAATAATTTTTCAACAGTTTAGGTTTTCGGGCGATTCCAAAAGTGACATGTGATTTTTTTCTCATACTTATGCTTGGTTGGTTAGCGGAGATTTACAGACCTTCTAATTTTTTAGGGTTTTAAATCTCTTTTATGTTTTCTTGTCAATTGAAAATTCCTCCAATTAAGAGTTGTATTATAAAAAATAAAAAAAATCATAATTTATAGCATTAGTAAACTATGTGATTTATTTTTTTAAAGCACCCACCGGAGCTTTTTAGTCAAACTTTGCAATTTCAACTTCATGCTTAAAGCTTATTACTACTTTAACTTTATATTTACATATTATTGTTTATAGTTTATTTTAGCGGCCGACCCAAACTATTTTTTTTGGGTCCGCCACTGACTATGGAAATGAGATAACTATCATTAGAAAGTACATGGCTGAAGATTTGACTTTTCAATTATGTCACACTATCCGGGAGGGTAATATATGGGTTAACTTCTTAGCCAAGCTTGGAACAATGTCTAAGAGTGATTTATTAATCGTTCTTAACCCTCCATATGAGCTTCATTTATTGCTTACCGCAAACAGTACGAGTGTTTTTTATCATCACGGCCAGCAATCTCTTTTTTATTTTTGTTTTTGCTTTAACTTTTTCTCATGTAACAAAAAAAAACTCTTGCCGTCATTTTTCTTTTTATCTACCGAAAAGGGGAGTGTTATGGTTAATTTTAATCCAAAAACGTAATAATTTTTTTAAAAAATTAAATAGGTGATTTATTCATATTATCATTATTTTTCGTATGTTTTTGTTATTCCGTCGTCTTAACACAACATTGTTTGTTTTGATTACTCGTTTTAATTTGATCAAATACATATCCAATCAATGATTTTAACGGCTCATACATTGCAGATACAAATATATGAATATTTCAGACACTTGAATATACTCATATTTATAGTATTGTATATTTTTTCGTTTTATGTTATTAACATTAATTTTGTAAATTTCTTCGTTCTTTTTATTATTAATGACTTTGAATTTCTTTTATATCAATGTGCTCCTCAATTTAAATGAGTTAATATCGCCAAGTTTATAAAAAAAAATTAAATTAAACATAACATATAGATTTAAATGATCGGTCTTACTGACATGTTTAGTTAAGGAATTAAAAAAAAAATACAATTTTCGTGTTAATATATAATAATAAGTTTAAAATTTTAAGAAATTGAATATATCACTTTCAATATAATATTTTATAAGGCACATCCTAATAAACTTAAGACAACCGTTAAAATTTTAAAATTTTGTGTACATTTTAAATACCCTTTCGGTGCATGCACATGCCTCGTATTATTCAACCAAAATAATGCGGTTCAAGCAAACATACAATTTCCTTATTATTACCAGTGAAAATACGGGCACTCGCGTGCTTGTCTTTTCTGCTCTTTTTATTGCGTTAACATTTGAAAATTATTAACTGTGTTTTTTTATGAAATTTTGATTTTGATTAAAACTAAAAATATAAACGTTTTTTGCTTTCAAGTTATAACAAACCAAACTTAATCATGATTATTTATTTCAGTGACACTAACAAAATAACAAAAAAATATAATCTAAATTCTTTTTTAAATGACACCGACATTGATCTTTACTGTAGAAAATAATTGTTTAAGGGTATAATTGAGATAATGAAAAAGTAAGTATAAATATACTAATACAATTTGTTACACTTATTAAATGATAAAGGAAAAAAATATCAGACATATATATATTCATACAGTGTTTGTTATATTTTTTTTAATATTTAAATTTATACTTATCTATTTATTACATGTGTTATTTGTATTCAAAATTTAGGGTATGAAAATATTTTTGGAAAGAAAAATTCAGTCCAAAAGAGCTGAAATGGGGTGTTTTCTTTATATATTTTTGACAGATATACAATTGACTTATAATTGTTCAACAATAAATTTAAAAAATTGGTAATGAGCAATTTGACTTAAAAAAAACATAACAATGCTTCTATACTATTAATTTATTATAAAATATTTATGTATAAATTTATTTGGGTACCATTTTATGTGTAAATTTTAGTGGTTATAGTTTTTTTTTAAGAAACTAAAATGAAATACTATAAAACATCGATCTGGAATTTCAAACACAAGGAGGTGCCAGATAATTAGAAAAAATCAAGTCATATAAAGAGTATGAGAATAGAAGTAACAAAGAACCAAAATAGCGAAAGACAACCCCATTACAAAAAGATTCTCGAACAATGTAAAATGTCTAGCCACCACAAGTGATAGGTAAAAGCAAGATTGTCACGCTTTACTTTTAGCCACCAAAAAGTTTGAATCTTATAATTAGCTGGCCCTAGTTTTCTAGTGAGAGAAACTTCAACTTCTCACTAAGTTTTCTTTCTCCTTCGTTCATGGAGGAGGGGTGGTTTTAGGTCATTTTTTGACATCGTATCACCTAGCTGCATCTTTTTTCCCCTTTCTATCAATCTAAATAAGCGACTTTCACGTTTATCAAGTTTTTTCTTGTATTTCGTGATTTCGTCGTCTACATGCGGCGTTTGATTTTGCGTCTTGTCGCGGTATTCGTTTAGTTCATATTGAAAGATCGTCTTCACTCAATTACAAATTTAATCAATGATTTAGGCGTCAACGTTGCAGATCTGAAAGCATAAGTATTTTAGTGACTTATATTTTATCATATTATCTGTAAGCATTTTGCCGTTGTATGTTATTAACTTGGGTGTTGTGAGTTTGTTCGCAGATTGACCCTTTACTCTTTTAGCGATGTTTATATCTAACGCACTCTATCAATTCGAATGAAGGAATATCGTTTAAAAAAAAAATTGAATCTTGATTTTATCTAGAAGTTATTGTAAGCATAAGTTATTTTGTCTAAACAACCGAGCATTTCTTTTGTTCCAAATGACTCAAGCGCATGAGAGTCAAATGAGATTAAATACTAAGTTGTTGCTTTTATGAAAACCACCTATACTTTTGAATTTGTGTAAGTGGGAATGCAGATGAGACATTTCTCCGTGTATTATGATACTACACTTGTGCAAACCTAGGTATACGGTATAGCTCTACCTTTAAATTCAATAACCATTTTTCCTTTCTTTTGATTGCATGGATTGAGTTTTCAACAACCTCAATTTTAAAGCGGATGATGATCTCAATGGTAGTTGGCAAACAACATTCATAACTGCGTGTTGGCACTTTTTGACGTGGCGAAATAAAATAGTGTTTGATGAAGAATTTTAAAAATTGACGAATTCTACTTGTATCATACAACATTTTAGAAGGGGCTATTGAAGAAAGTTCCAACCTCCATTTACAGAAGGATAATAGTTGCAAGGAAATTGTTTTCATTAGTTGTAAGAGACTGAATCATGGTTGTGTTAGACTTAATTGTGATGGGTCGTGTAAAGAGAACGAGGAGCCCGCGAGCTGCGAAGGTCGTCTTTGTGATTATGATGGAAGATGACTTAAGGGGTTTAGCCTCAAGATTGGAGCTTGTGATGCTTTGCATGCGAAAATGCGAGGCGTGTATTTGGGTATTGACATAGCTTGGAGAAAAAGTATATCCCCTACTTGATTGACCGCATTCAAAATTTTCTTCAAACACATTGGCACACACAAGTTATTCATACTTGGTGTAAAGACAACAAAAACACAAACTTTAATCTTTATATAGATTCCTGGAGTCTTTTTATTTTGGAGTTCTCTCTTACTATATAGACCCCTTTCTAATGATATTTTATGGGCTTATATGTTTAGGAGTGTGCATTTAGTTTCTTAGTTTTTCTTTGAGCCACCGACCCTCTATTGCAAAAAAA
>Ga0228711_1001096_pt1 | contig 38332 bp, 22 predicted proteins | sample MedpolnodulmetaG_2_FD_177996 | JGI IMG/M metagenome (GOLD analysis project Ga0228711, IMG submission 177996) | Root nodule microbial communities from Medicago polymorpha collected in Santa Monica, California, United States - brown nodules | ecosystem: Host-associated > Plants > Roots > Nodule...
GATTATGGGTTCGCTTCTGAAGTAGTGCTTCTGAAGTGTGCTTCTGAAGTGAAGCTTCTGAAGTAGTGCTTCTGAAGTGAAGCTTCTGAAGACAGATTCTGATGTGCAGATTCTGATGTCATCAGAACGTTCTGATCTACTCACTGATCAACATTCTGAACTAACTTTCTGATCTTCAGAGTTAGTTCATGAATTCAATGTCCTTTGATTTCTTATATCTTGATATGATTTTAAACCTGTTCCTATCTTAGTAAAACACTCAAGAGCACAAGTTAAATACCAAAGAATTAATCAAAGTCCATTTAATCCTTAATCATTAAAGTTTATTATCTTTAAAATTAATTTGGGATTTTGCCTCAACACTAAGCCATGTGGGGAAAGAGTGAAGTGCTTTAAGTGCGGAGGAGTTGGGCATTTTGCTAATGATTGTAAAGGTTCTCCGGTGAATTGCTACAAGTGTGGGAGGATTGGACATCGGGCTTTCGAATGCAAGAGCAAGGAGATAGTGTGCTACAATTGTGGTGAAGTGGGTCACATTTGTACCAAGTGTACTAAGCCAAAGAAGGAGAAGGCGGGATGAAAGGTTTTTGCTTTGAATGCCAAGGAGGGACTGGAGCCGAACAACTTGATTAGAGGTATTTGCTTTATTAACAGTATGTCTTTGCTTGCTATTATTTATACGGGTGCGACACATTCTTTTATTTCTCTTGGTTGTGCTGAGCGTTTAAATCTTGTTATGTCTCCTTTGTCGAGAGGAATGATCATTGATACCCCGACCAATAGCTCGGTGACCACTTCCTTAGTGTGTGTTAAATATGTGAGAAATGGAGTAGATTTGATAGATTGTTTGATAGAAAAGAAAGATAGATGAAATAGAGAAGAAAGAAATGTTGATTACTTTTGAAAGTAGTAAATCAACTTATACATTTATTTCCATTGCTGCTATACCTATCTATCTAATAAACCAACACGTGCGTGCCCATTTTGCTCCATAATTATTACTACAATTAATTTGATGATGATAATATTACTTAAAACTATAACCACCCGTAAAAAGAAGAAGAAACTACCTACTTAACAAAAATAACAACAACAAAAAAAAACACTAGTACTCAGTAGTAGTGCTGCTGAATCACTTTCCGCGTGCACATCTTTGAAAGCAAAAGAGTTGAGGTTTCTTTTGCATTTCTTCGCTGTCTAGCGGAGAAGAAGAATAGCCATGGGGCCCACATATATTTGGTCTCCTTTTTCTCTGCTCTTCCAAACTGTGGAAATGTGTTCTCTCTCTCTCCTCTAACTCTCTTCTACCAAACAACGGCTCAATAATAATGTACATGTACAGAGATGATGTGGAGGATAAGATGTAAAGAGAGGATCCAGATTAAGAGTGTTAACAAGAACAATCGAAGATGCCTCTCAACAGGCAGCAAACTCTGGTAAATGGAAACGGTAATATCGCTGCTGTCGGTCAAAATGTCCGAATTCATTGTGCCTGTTTCGGTTAGTTTCTCACTCACCCCTTTCTATTTCTATTTCTATTTATCAACCCTCAAAACTTAGTGGGTGTGTGAATCTGCTTCCTTATTCGCTAATGTTTACTATTGTGATGATAACCAGGGGGTGACAATGCTGAACAACTTTGGAGGTTACTCTATCAGTTCATGTTAATCGTTCATTAAATATTAATAATTGTATTTCTTTCTCACTTACATTACATTACAGCTCAAGGGTAGGACATCCTCCTGGAGCACGTCCGAAACATTTGGTTTTCAGAATCGGAGAAGGTACTGTCATTAGAGGTATTATTTCTAGACTTATTTCATATACACTGTTCTATGTGTATAGAGTTTTTACACTATCAGTTAATTATAATCACTTTCAAAGTCACATGATTGGTTGTGGTTTTTTTTGGTTACATGATTGGTTGTGGTTTAGTTATTATTATTATTATTATTATTATTATTATTATTATTATTGTTATTGTTTTATTTATTTTTTTTGACAAATTGTTATTATTATTATTATTAACTTTTTAATTTATTTCTCATTTACCTATATAATACTGCAATTCACATTTAGATTCGTTTAAGCGTCGAAGATTGATTTAGTATATGATTTATTATTTCAACTATGTGTGTGTGTAGGATTAAATGATGCTGTCATGCAGATGCGAGTTGGGGAACGAGCTCGTTTTGAGGTATAATATATAGATCAGTGCTAGTAACACTCTCTTTTCAACGCTCTCTTCAACACTCACTTTATAATAAGCCTAAATCATGGTGTGTCTCACACTTTGGAAATGAGTTCCACTTAAACTAGTAGGTAATATATTGTTTTAACCAATAAGAGAATGAAAAGAGTGTTGAAAAGAAAGTGTCCTTACCATTCCTTTATATACTATTAATCCTTTATGCCCTTTACTTAAAATAACTTTTTTGTCATTTGGGGCTTAACGACACACACTCGTGATACTGTTTGTGAGAGCTCATGGAAACGACTTATGATATGTCCATACACCTTTTTAGCTTATTTGTTTCTTGTAAGTTTTCCGAGATAGTTAATAAAAACAGTCTATATAAAAATAATTTGACCATCTTTTGTAATAAAAATAGCTTGTACATAAGCAATTTAGTGATAAGTGTTTATGGTATAACCACTTAATTGAGTTGTTCATCCAAAACATGGCCAAGATATATTAAATTTCCTTTGTTGTTTGTTTTAACTTAAACACACACATAGGGTGGATATACACCTACTCAAGTCATAGACATTTGATTTTATCAATTCAACCGATCAATTGAGCGTATTGAGTATATCATCAATTTGATAAAATTTGCAAATTTTAAACATATTTAATAGTTGTCAATTTTTATAACCCAACTATTATTCATTTTGTTAATCTTGCAGTGCTCTTCTGATTTAGCTTTCGGTGCTGAGGGCCACAATCCTTGGAATATACCGCCCAACACTGACTTGGTACTTGAGGTTGAGCTCGTGGGTTTTGTTGGTTAAAATCTTTAGTTTGTGCTATGTTAAATTATTATTATGAGCATGGTTGAGTTGTTAGAACTTAAATAAAATCCACTGATCTCAAACTCAATTATTATTATATGGTAGTGTTTTACAATATCTTTTCTTTATTTCCTTATCAATGTGTTGATCAACATAATTTGGCAATGCATGATCTGAGTTGGCTCTCTGCTTCCGAGTGAAAGTCTTTAGGTGTTTTTTGTTGTTCTTGAAGATTTTTTTTTCTTCACCAAGAATAATCCTAACAACTTAAGTATCTTGCACTTTTGTAACTAGAAAGTATTACCAAGGTCTTGTTTGGATGAAAGTTATTTAGAAGAGCTTATAAGAGGATATATTCCGATAACCTCTAATGTAAGAAGTTGCATTTAGATTATTGGGCATCACATTTGTGGTTGCTGTAACGTTCATATCAGACCACCAATTACTATAAACCGAGAGCATCGGTGCTTTTTGATAGACTTTTAGCAAGTGTACTAAAAATGCATCGAAGTACTAAAATTTATAAGTTCGTATTCACAGGGACTGTTTCAATTTCTACTCGGCAAAAACGTTAAAATAAAGGATGTATTAAATTTATGGGTTGCCCTAGGCAGTTGGATTTGGTTGCATAAAACTTAATATAAAGTAAATAAAATGGTTTGATAATTGGATTAAAACAGATGATCAAGCCTTTCGAATCCTCTATTGCTCACTGTGAGTAATTTGGCTCTCTTCTCTCTCAAAGAAATTAACCTAGCTTTACGACGGATTAACTAAGTGGTTTTGATCAATCTCTTGACTCAAAACCCTATCCTAAGTTATAACCTTTTAATCTCTTAAACCGATTGAATAACCGCGGAAGCTATGTTAGAACGTTAATTCATAAGTCATAATCCTCAATTTCCTATCTCTAGGTTCCTATGTTGAATTAAACAGAATTACTATTTCAGAATTAAAAGCTAGGGTTAGTAGTCATTCAATTCCTAAGATCAATTTATGTGATTGAAAGAAGTTAGGGTTAGTAGTCATACAAACAATCATAAGAAAAACATTAAGCACAAATAATTCTGAATAAAGACTAGGTTTTCATTGATGTTAAAGAGAGTTCTTAACAAATTACACCATCACATATCACAAAGATTCATCTCATGGCTTAATCAATCTAAGAGTTTAGCTACTCATAACTAAACAATCAAATACATAGAAAATAGTGAACATACATAAATCAGAACCAACTATGAGTTACGTGAGATCCACTGCGTGTTCTTCAGCTTTCTGGTGCCGTCTATGCTCTGTTTAGGTCTCCAAAATCACACCCCTAATCTCTGGTCGCTTCTGGCTTTTATAGAAAGAATTTTAGGGTTTCAGAAAGCCCACCATCGTGCCACGTTTCGAGACCATTGTGGCACGATTTGCTCATTAATCCTACGTGGCAGCAAATTTACTCAACCATCGTGGCACGTTACACATCCATCGTGCCACGATTTTTCCAGCATCAAACGTGCCACGATTCAGGTCCATCGTGGCACGATCCAGTAGCTAAATTCTTGCATTCTTCTCCAATTTGTACAAAACTTCTTTTTATGAATCTTACACTATTGAATTATGTATATAAGCATTTGACTCTCAAAACATTAATATGACTAAAAACCTAGTATTGATGTACTGTATCACTTTTCTATAAATACAAGATACTCATTAATTATCACTGATGCCAAAAGGAATCCATCCTCTTACTGATTATATAAGCATTAGGTTTGGTGGAAATTTAAGAGATTGCTTCATTTTGAACCAATTTTCTCAAGCTACTAGAAATATTTGCATTATCAATGCAAGCAGAAGAGTGGCAACGTAACATTACTTTCTGGTGTTTAAATCCTAGAGCGTGTCTCGGTAACATCACAGTCTAATTCAGCTGTGTCTGAAATACCCGAAGTTGCGGCAGTTTGGCAGTTTTTTGATTCGTAGTCTGAGGAGGGGGTCTGTCTGAGGTGTTTTCTTGTTGTTGCTGGCTGTGGTGTTTCGGTCAGCCTACTGAAGTGGGGACGTTCTCATAGTGTCTTGAGCTTTTGTTTGGAAGGAGAGGGAGTCTTGTGGTGCTGTGTGTATTAAGGAGCAAAATAATGTTAAAATTAAATCAGTTCAAGTTGACAGCAAGAGGAGGCATTGGCTTTAGCAGTACTGATTTTTTCGGCACTTGAGAGTGTTTTTTCAGTATCAGGTGCTGGCGTAGCATGTAGTGCTGCATTGTTTTTCTTTCATCTCAGTTTGATTGCATATATTGCAAGGTGCTGGCAGCATTTTTGGTGGTATCTCAACAATAGAATTCCTTAATTGTGTAATGATTTTTCTCTGTCAGGGCATGTTAAGGCTGTTCAGCTATCCTAATTTTAGGCAGCTGCATCTTCAAGTCGTTTTCTTCTTTATGTGTTATATCTTCAACTTTTGCAATCTTGGCAATCTATGGGGAAAAGCTTTAGCTTCAAGAGTGGAATTGTTGGCAGTAAAATGCATTGTTTTGAGGACTTATTCAAGCTGTTCTTAGACTCACAGATGGTCCTTTCATGTATAGAGGAATTAAGTGCTCTTTAGTTGTGTGTTATCAGATCGCGTTTTTTGAGAATCCTTGGTCGTATCTCAAAATCCTAGTCCATTTGGCTCCGGAGTAGTAGTTGATGTTCACTGCATTGTTTGCGGTCTTTCGGTAGCTCGTTAGTGGCTTGGAGCGAGATCCTATGGTGCCTCTATCTTCCCGATCTTCGGTATTTTTTTTCTTGATCAATTTGCTCGAATAGTTTGATGGAGTTTTGGCTTTTTTTAATTTTTCTACTTTGGAGCTCACACTCTTTGGTGTTAAAGCTTTTGTCTTGGTTTGGTCTAGGTGGCTTTAGTTGCTATCTTGATGCTTGAGTTTTTATCTTTTTTGGAGTTATTTGGCATCCTTGTTGTTTTTGGTGTTGAGAGGGTTTTGTCCTATGCAATCTTTGATCTTGCCTTGTTTTTTGACATTCTTATAGCATATCTTGTGCTTTGGGTTGTTTTTATTTAATCTAATAAATGTTAGCTTTGCTTCTTAAAAAAAAATGATCCCCATAATCTCTTAAGCAAAGCAATCCACGATGGTTATCCTAGAACCTCGGGAAATGTAGCATCTATTGAACTTGAGAGTTGCACTTGGAGACTTCCCCATCCCCAAAATCCTTCACTCTCTATTGGGATTTTCTATGTAACGTGTGATTATGGGTGCTTGTTTTGACTTAAAAAATAGATTGTTTTAAAAAAATCTAGATCTTTTTGAAGGTATTTAAAAAAAATCTGAAGTTATTTTTGGTCGCTATTACTCAAAATAATCATTTAAAAAAATAGATTTTAAACAAACACAACAAAATGACAACTGATTTTTTTTCTGAAAAAAATCCTAAACAAAGGTCAGAAGGTGTTTGACGATAGCCGATTCCTATCACACATACCATGTACTTTCGCTAAAATGCTTTGCACTGGTTCATTCTTGTTCTTCAAAACACTACTGGTACAACAAACACCAATCACAACAAAGACAAGCTCATGTACATCATCATTTGTTACTTACTGGTTCAACAAACACCACTGCGAGACACCAATAACAACAAAGACAAGCTGATGTGCATCATTTGTTGACCAAAAAGTGCTTCCCACAAGCTTTCACTATCCAACAATCCTTGCTTTTCAAATATCTGACTGAATAAGACATTTCCTGTTGTCTCAAGCCCTATACTCACAAAAGTTACAAGCAGTCAAACAAGCCAGACAACCCCTATTCTCACAAAATTTGCAAGCAGTCAGACAAGCCGCCACTTTACCCTGAAGCCTTAACTGGTAGACAATTGAAGCAGACACACCCAAAAAAGTTGTGTCCACATTAACTTATTCTCCGAGACACAATATATGGACACCCTATCTACCATCTCTCCATTAAAGGGATTATTCAGAGCAGGACATCTCATTCTCGTTTATGCGGCAACAAAAGTGACAAACCATAAGTTCATTGAGGAAATGAACTAGTATGGACAGATGATTATAAAAATAACTAATGTTAAAGATCCCTTCTCGAGTTCCTTAGTTCCAGTCTAGCAGCAAATTAAAAAGGGAGACTTGGACCTTGAGTTCATAACAAAAATCACAACTGGTGATATCCTATGGTCGTAAAAAAATCATTCATCGCTTCAAAAATTCATACATCAGAGAGAATATTATTTGTTCCCAGAAATGTTGGTTAGTTTTAGAATAGCAATTTCATGACCTAAGTTTTGGAACACTTGTTTATGATGTTATTCTCAATGATTTGAAACTAATATTAACAGTGAGTGGTTATACGATATTAAAACAATAGGTAAAGCAAAAAACTCACGATCAATTTTCCACAATATTCAGGGGCCTTGGTCATAAAAAAAATTCTCAAGTGTGGCATAACCAAAGACAAATGATTGTTAGGCATGCACGTTCAATCGCAAGTATTGAAGTCCATGAACTCCGATTTGCTCAACGGAAAAATCTTAACGAGGAAATCTTCCAACAAAAGTTTGACAAGATAGTAAAATACAAGATTGAAAAAAAAAAAAAAGAAGGAAGAAGTGAAAAATAATTGAGAGCTTTGAGAAGAGAGGACTTTGAGGAGTTTAGTTTTCTTCATAAAACTAAATTTCCTTAATTTGAGGGAACTAAAAAATTGTATTGTAGTATGGTTTAGGAGGGTTTGGATAAATTTTCCAAATTCAATCTATGTTCTTATAATACTTGCAAAATTCAAAGTACATTAATTATAAGTATTCATTTTTGTTTTTAGGGAAATTATAAGTATTCATTTATCATTCACTACAAAAGACTTTTTAAATTTTTTAAAAGATTTCTTTATTTTTTTCCTTTAACATGCCTCCAAAGTCGTCCCCTCCAAACTCTCAAACAAAGCCAAAACGCCTCCCTCCATCACTGTCATTAACATCGCATGTCATGTCTTAAATTGGATAATCACTGATTATCAATCCTAAATAAGACACCCTATGAGTTTTTAAAGGGGTACAAGCCAAATTTGCCATACCTTAGAGTTTTTGGTTGTAAACATACATTTTATTTTAAATAATGGAAAAGATAAGCTAGGTAATTTTGATGCTAAAGTGGGAGAAAGAGTCTGGTAAGGCATAAAAGGTTTTCAATAAACACACCCTTATTTAGGATCAAAAGTAAATTGAATAAACCAGTAAAGATTATGACATGTACAAAAATCAATTAAAATAAAATAAAATAAAAAACTGAATTTTAAAGGGCAATAGTGATGACAACCGCTAATTCATTGTACTGTTCTATCATGTTGACGAAGTTGATGTAAAAGAACTTTATGAAAAGTGAAAAAGGGAAAGAAAGAAGAGTAGATGTGTATGAGTGAGAGGGAGCGAGAGAGGGTTTACCCTAAATGACAACAGTTACAAAACGTGTTTTCCTTGGGTGGTTCCCTCCTTGCTCTTAAATTTGATCACATCTCATATTTTATCATTCAACCAATCCACGCTTTATTTTCACCTTCAGGCTTCAGGTTTATATATTGCAGTTTTTTTTGTTCAATTTGTGTTTGATGATGGAGGATCAGTTACAACTTACATCCCATTTCTTTTTCCGTAAGCATTTATCATAGATTGAAATTACTAAATTGCATCCCACTGTTCATTAAACTTGTCTAGAAAGTGAAGGGTAATTTTAGAATAAAAATAGGCTAGACCAAATGGATGTATTGCTTTTATTAATAGTTATATAAGATGCAAAAGTAATGATTTGGAGCTATTAGATTTCAAAGTGCATACTACATAGTCACTTTATTGTTGTTTGTTTATTCCAAAAGTTTGATATTAAGATTCAAGCTTATCTATATCACGGATCTAAATCGATGACTTCCTATGGAACTATGAAGTACGGATACATACACGGCTAATGATTTGAAAATTCATTAAATTCAGTGTAATTATATGTGTCGGTGCACGGACACGACACATGCCCGACACCGGGATACGTCTAATCCAAGGAGTCGCCGTGCTTGATAGCTATGGAGGTTCATTTACAGTGCACAAAACGTAGCTTGTTGTTCGATCATGTACTTGTGTCTTGTCTTTCTTTCTGGTTTGTTTTGGTTTGTGTTCCTGTAGTCTGCTTGTGAGACTTGGTAACTTGACACCATTTCTCCCTAATTGTGATTTTGCTCAGTGAAGCTTTCTTCTGCACCAAATCATTTACATATCATACTGTAACATTCTTTAATGCGCAGCTGGCATGATAGGGTAATGATTTTTGAGCAGTATCACTGGAAAAAGGCAATGAAGAAGAATCATCGATTATGAGTTCAATGTATGGTATTTTACGTCACTATACTACCTTATTTTTCTTAGTGGAACATAGCTAAAACTCTATTTTTACCTCTGTGCTTTGCTTAATATAAAATTTTATGTTGTTGCAGTGGAACAAGACTTGGGACAGAGCCCAGTGAGATTCATACTACTTCAATTGGCCTTTTTACTTCACTTAGGTCTCTTTTTTTTCTTCCCCTGCTGTGGTTGTATTATCGTTACTTTGGTTGCAAACTTGGAGAAAATTGATGTCCCATGCCCCTCACCAAAAGATTATTGGGTATTAAATAGCAATGCCAGGACCCATGAAGATGTAAATTACTTTCAGTCAAGTGGAAAAATAGACTGTTGTTGTGTATAGCTTGTAGTTTGTTGGAATCATAAAGGGATAATGGTGTGGTAGAAGAAAGTGGAAAAAATATAATGTGGAGAGACTATCGTAGGATCAATGTTCCTCATAATCTAATGGTTAAAATCTACTTTCTCATGGTGGAAAGATCTTTTCCTCTCCCACCCTAAATGCCACTGTGTTTTCGATCCCATAGTGAAAATTGATTGAATGTCAATAAAAAAACACACACTTAATGATAGCAATGATTTTAGATTACACAGTGATCCTTGATATTGCATTGCATTGATCCTATAGTTAAAACCTATTTCTCTCAAAATTGATCATATCCAATTTGCTAACACCTCTATCTAATACTCAAGTCGGACAACAGGTTGCGTTTTCGAGGCAATTGAAGATGTAGATGTTTATAGTCAGGAAGTACAGTTCCGAGCGAGGAAAAACACAATTTTTTCCACCTCCTGATCAGTGAATTCAAACAAAACCGTGTTCTTTCCTCGTTTCCTGACAGCATCGGTTTTTAAGCAAATGTGGGCAGTCAAGCTAAATATAGGAGAAGAGCCCAACTTATGATGAGCCAGGCAGCCAGCCCATGAACCCATCTCAAAACCCAAAAAGAAACTAATAAAACGAACCGTAACAAACAAGTTTCCAAAAAGGGAAGGACAATGATGGCACATTATCCTCTCCATCATCTTCTTCACAATCCATCATCATTCATATCTCTAACATTCCCACAACGCTCACCCCGTCTTCAAACATTATCACTGCCAAAAACACTGTCGTGTCACCTCTCTTCATCACACAATAACAAATGCAGTTCCAATTCCATCATTTCCTCGTTCACCAAAATTCACTCCCGACCTTTACATTTTGCTCTATCCGGTGCACTCTCACTTTGCTTATTATTCGGAGGTATTACTCATTATTCAAACTTGACTCTTTTTATTTACTTATTTATTTACTTTCTATGCTGCAAAATATTGAAAATTCTTGAATTTGGTAGGAGCTGAAATTGCGGAGGCTGCTACTAAAGCTGGTGTCAATAAGCCATAATTGCTTCCTAAAGAGTTCAGTACAGTCATCGATGTTGCTGGATTCCTCTCCGATGGACAGGTAGCCCTGTTTGGATAAATAACTTAAATAAGCATTTGAAGCATAATCGCTTATAATATAAGTTATTATTATAAGTTATTTCTAGCACAAAAGATATCAAACTGTTTTCATATAAATTATAAACTGTTTTCGTAAGCTACCTGGAGAGCTTATGGAGATAAGCTGAAAACAAACTAGTGGACATGTTATAAGATATTTTTTAAGTTCTCTCGAACAATTTCATAAATGTTTATGTTGGTAATTAATCTGCAATTAGCCAACCCAAATAGAACTTATGTAATACAAGTGTCTTTTGATGTTCAAACACTCAGTGATAGCAATGATATTAAATTCCGCAGTGATCTTGATATTGTATAAGACAGAGATATCCAAAATCTTTATATTTCTGTTGCATTTGGGAATTGCAATTGAAAACTATATAATGCTTCCATTTCATCGTGTATGGAATCAATGCTAGTGATCATTGTCTTCATAAAGCTATGTGACGACAGCAATCTGAGCCGTGGCATAATAGTTTTTAATATTGTCAAAAGTGCAATGTAACTGCGATTGAGGCCGTATTTGACCGCGATTCTCTGTAATTCAAGGATCGTGGCGCGGCCAGAATCATTCCTTCGAATGTTGTTTGAAACCTGCTGATGATTGATGCTCTTGAAAGAATGTTAATGATGTTAAATTGATCATTCATGTTCAGGAGAAAAGACTAGCGCAAGAGTTTGATCTTGAAAAGGATATGGGATTTAAGTTGAGAGTTTTGGCCCAGAACTATCCTGATACTCCAGGTTAAGATCACGATATTCGCACAATTTAATGGTTGAGTTGAGGTTATTAATTAATCAAACTAAACTTGGAATAATGTACTATTATTATGCAGGTTTGGCTGTCAAAGATTTCTAGCAAGTAGATGACAGTACTGTTGTCTTTGTTGCTGATACCACGTTTGGTAAAGAATCTATGAGATTACATTCATGTTTAATTACACTTTTTTGCTGTTTCTGTGTTTATGAGTAGAGTTGCTTTTGTCTCATAGAATGAAGTTTAACTTGAAATTGAAATTTAGAGTGTTTGCCTCCAAACAAGGTTTTTAGCCTTAAATTTGTAGTTCAACTTATTTTTACTCAAGTGTATCTAAACATAAATCATGTAACGTTCAACTCAATTTTAGTTGAAATCAATTTAAACGTAATCAGTTTTGCTTAGAAGCAAGCACAAACTACCACACCTTTCAGTTACTATTGTTCTTCCTCTCGGTTATTTCCACTTCTTTCTTCTTGATGGATCTAATATAGGTAATATTAAGGAGTTTTTTTTTTTGTTGACCAGGGAATATATTGAATTTCATTGTTGGTGCTACCGTTGATTTGGACACCCCACGTAGTTTCTGGAGTCGCCTGGCAGGCAAGTACGGGAGCATTTTCTAATGGAGGGAGAAGGTAAGCTCTACTTTTTTTGGTTTCTAGTTCCTCTAAAGCTAGCAACTTATTTTAGAGCATACAACAAACAATATTAATGGTTGATAAACAAATTGACAGTTGATTTTGTATGCTCATGCATATCAAATCATGGATGATTGAAATATCAATATTTAGTTTTCTCACTTTACACTCTATTCACTTCAGACGAAGGAGTTAAATCCTGCATTTTAATGTGTATTTTTTTATTGGTTTGATGTGTTAATCATAATGATCTGATAATGGTTTAATACCAAACGAAACAGGGTGAAGATGCATCTATTGAGTCAGCAGTTATAGAAACATTCTAAATGCAACTTTCTCTAATGAGTTTAGACCGCAAATGTGTCCTTTAATGAGTTTGGCCGGTCCTCCAATATGTCTTTAGTTAGTTTTTTTTTTAACATAATTATTGTTTGAGACAATATCTTTGACTTATATTTATCCTTATAGGTGAGGTTTTTATTTCTTATTGCATTCAAAGTAGAGAAACTATGCAAATGCCTAACTATGACTTGGTGTAGTAGTTAGAAGTTAGAAGATCATAACATGGAAGAAGACCATCCTTGTAAAAGTTAACTTTGGAAAGGCTTATGATTCAATGAATTGGAACTACTTACAATTTATGATGCAAAAAATATGTGCTTTTGAGAAAAATGGGTTCATGAATGCTTGTACACATTAACAATATAAGTTCTCGTTAACGAAAGTCCAACAAAATATTTTGAAATGGGGAGGAGATTGAGGCAAGGTGATCCACTACCACCTTATCTTTTTCCATTGTAGCTGAATGTTTGAGGTCATGATGACTAAAACAGTCGATTTAGGAAGTTTTGAAGGGTATAAGTTGGTGTTCAGAGACAATTGTCTCATACAATTCATTGATGACACAATAATTATGAGTTCTCAAAAGTAAGAGAATATGCAAGGAATAAAGACCACATTACATTGTTTGAGTTGGTAATGGATTTAAAAGTAAATTTTCACAAAAGTAGTTGGTGGGAATATACGTTTTTCAATCATGGTTAGAAGAAGCAATCACATCGTTGAACATAACACAACATAACAACACATCGAAAGATCTCTACTCTTCCTATATGAAATCTACTCCTTACACTATTCACCATTCGTTCTCAAGTTTTTTTACTTTTGGGAGTACCTCTAATGGGGAGATCCAGATAAATAAACAAAATCTCACTGATTTTACAATTTAACAACATGATTGCTTGTTTTTTCTTTTTCTAATCATGGTTGGGGAACGTTTATTCCCACCAACCTACTTTTATAAAAATTTACTTTTAAACCTAATACCCACTCAAACAGACGTAACATGACCTTTATTGCTTGCATGTTCTCCCACTTAAGAGAAGTGAGAACCCATCGTTATCGTGTCATTTAACATTGACATAGAGGGGAAGGCATTTAACATTGCTTTACCAGTAAAATGGATGCTGAGATTGAGAATAAGAAAAATAGTTTGTGATATAATGTGTTAAAATACAAATATGGAGAAACCAAGGTAGTGGTTAAGGGTGGTGGATTTGCGGTTTAAATTGGTGGCCTGAAGTTAAAAGATAAGAAAAGTCATTGTTAAACAGCGATAAAAACTTCGTACTTATAACATCGTAACAAAAAAGTGCTTAGGTATACTTAAATTTGAAAATAAGGTACACAAAGGAGTGTCTTTCAAAATACATAAAATCACGAAGAGTACTCTAAACTAATGCTACTTCCAAGCCATGGGTATGAATGAGATCTTCAAAGAAATGTTTGCGATTGAGTTCTAAGCTATGACACAAAGTGTGACATTTTCACACTAAGCATGAGTATTTACTGAACACATTTTCTATTGGAGGGAGAAGGTAAGCTATGTTTTTTTTGGTCTCACGTTCCTCTAAGCTAGCAACTTATTTAGAGAATACAACAAACAACATCAATGGTTGATAAACAGATTATATGAGCATTAGTATTTACTGAACTCAAGTGTGACATTTTCTGAGTATTTACTGAACTAAATGTCAATATTTAGTTTTCTCACCAGAAATAGTGTTATTATCATAAATCTGGTTAAACTCACACACTTGCTGGAAAGTCATAACTCTCCGGAACATAAGGAAAAGCCTAAAAAATCCTTTTTAAGTCTAACCAAGCCTCAACATAACCCATTTTGGTTTTACAATGCTACATATTAGTTTTAAAAAAACATGATAAAATGAAATGGGAGAAATGGTTGGAAGGAAAATTGTGCACCTTAATTTGGAAGAATATCTTTAAAAGGGAGGAATGAAATAATACTCTAAAGTCGGTATTTTATAAAGACATTTTTTTAGTTGTCATATTATTGAAAGGTTTTAGTCCAACAAAGTTATATATAAATACTTATGGATGACTTCTCTTCATTCCTACTATCTTTCGTCCCCCTTTCATCATCAAATTTATTCTCTTCTTGTCCCTCCAAACTACCAAATAAAGTCTAATATTTCTCTCCTTTAATTCCATGAGTTCTCCCAGAAAACTCATTGTTTTCTTGAATTCTCACACTACCAACTTCAGATATCATAGACGAGTAATATAACTTATTGAATAATTTGTACTTAAATTACAAAGTAATGAACAATGAATGAATTTCATAATCTTTTAAATGAACTTGATATAAATATCCAATATGTTAGTTTTTTACTGAAAATATACTATTGCATTTCCAAATGAATGAGATGGGTAATACAATCGGTAACTACATTAAAAACTTGACAACAATATGACAACTCTAGTAATGGAATAAGCAACCATATTTGTTTATCGCTTCACAAACTCAACAGAAAAATGAGTGAGCCAAGAACCTAAGTGTTGTCTACATTGCCTAATAATGGCACCAAACTCTGAATCATCATCCACCCTTGGACAATTGACATTATCTACCAGGATTTTTTATCTAGTTCAAAAACGATGTTGTGAATCTAAAGCTCAAATGTCCATTTCGTAGCATACCACAGTCCACAAACCTGTGGCTTCACCTTCATTGACTCTTAATGATTGACATTGCCATATAGTTTTAGCCACCAAGAACTCTCCCTCATGGTCATCGGGTAAACAAAGGTCGAATCCCATATGTTCATTATGAGATGAAAAATCCACATCTAAGTTGCCCCTCACAATATACCTTTTGACAGTTTCCTACATACAATCACACTTGGATTATGCGACGACCAATCAATCTTAAGCCAAAGGTTATTATATTGATTTCTTAACTAAAATATATAACATAGTTGTTAACAACATTTTAAAATATTAAAACTTTGCTGAACTGAGACTTTAAAGACATTATTAAAAAACTTCACTAAGATTTCTAATACTTCTATGGACACATGTGAAGGTCAATGAGTTTCTCCTTCGTCAGATTGAACGTTTCTTTCTCAAGAAAACCCCAGTTGCAGACACCACAAGTATTTGTCTTGTAAAATGATGAAAGCTAAAGCAAAGACATTGAGAATCAAGATATGTACCATATTCCCTACTAGAAGAATGAATAAAGGGTCTTGTAAAATATAGAAACGATTATACAGATTAGCGATATCAAAAACCAACAATTTTTTGAAACCCTACGATTACAGCAAGTTCACGAGCACACAAGTAGGCTGTTATTATTTCATTGCTACATCTACAATGTTGGGAACTTTTTAGAGTTCCCCGTAATAGACGACACATGCATGTACATTTTGCTTCCTACAGCTAAATATACAACGTAAGCAAAATGTTCAAGTAACAATATGGATCAAGTCTAACTATATGATTGAACATCAAAACTTGCTGCATAATTATACAATACACTGAAGTACACAACAAACTTAAAAAACTTATGAGCACGTCTTAATAATATCCATCGATTTACACGGCCTGTGGGAGCATAAATAAATAAAAAATGAATACCTTTCTGTCAGTCCTTAAAGATATAGTTGGTTGTAAGCTGCCAAAGAAGATTGAAGCAAGCCAGCAGAATAAGCAGGCATATAGCCCAGTGAATCATTCTATTAACACATTTGGTCTCAAAAGTATGTTGTCAGACCAAAATATTTATAGTATTCAAGCAAATGCATACAACAATTGCCTTGAAAATAGAGAGTAGAGACTGACATTTTGCCTCAATTAGATCACTGACAAAATTAACCTGAAATTAAGCTAAATATTCTTTTCAAAAACCAAATGTCCCCGGCCAAATTCAGAGTGATGACTACCAGTGGGGTCAAGCAGAATACTCCATGCCTGTGACTCATCATAGTTTAACTGTTCTGTCCATAGATTTTAATATGTAATGACAGATGTTTCCCTCGCATAATGAAATGAGTCATTAATTACTTTTCAAACCTATCATTTCTTAAAATTATTTCAAGCAAAGATTCTTATCGCACCGGTTGTCTAATCACTACATCTTTTGTTTTCCTCCATCACAAGATACAGAAAATAGTTACAATTTTGACTACCCAATCCGAAATTCCTCACTCAACGGAGGACCTTTTGCACTAGTTTGCCAACCACAACCTTTATTGGTATATAATAATTGCTTCTCCTAGATTTCCTCATAAATCGGCATTGACTGAACATTTTCAGCACATAAATGCTGTTCATTTTTTTTTGTCTGTCTTGGAACTACTCTAGGAAACCAAACTCACTTTGCAAAAATAAGCAAACAAAATTATTTTCCCCTTTTTTCCGAAAACTTTCGAGGAATACATGACAAGTTATGCAACAAACAACTAACCTAAGAATCTTCATTCACAAAGATCGATTGCAGAAAACTGTAATTTTGGTGCTACTTTGGATATTTGCAGACTATGTGTACTAACCAATTGCTAGTATTTGCCAACACTGAAGTATAAAACAAAAGAATAAGAAAAAATCTATATGGAAAATATGTTGTTTCATTTTGACTGCTATAGTTAAAAGTTATTGTTTCCCATATAGCTAAACAATCACAAACAATCTCAGTTGTTGTTTGTATAAGCAGGTCAAATTACTACGCCTTAAGGGATATTAAAACAGAATTGAAAGACTACAAACCTGTGCCTTATCACTTGCTGGAAAGACATAACTCTCGAGAACATAAGAAAAAGCCTAAAAGGATAGAGTCTAACCAAGCCTCAACATAACACATTATGGTTTTACATAAAAAGAAATTGAGCTCCACAATAATATCCATTCTAATATTCATTCTTTTTATGTAAAACCATAATGGCCCCACAACGATTGAGCTCCACAAAAATATTCATTCTAATATTCTTTCCAGAATCCAGATCTTCAACCACAATTGAGCTCCACAACGACTGCCTGAAAGAAGAATTCAGACTAATATTCATTCTTGGCCCCACAAATAAATTTCCAGCAATTCAAATGTTTATGAAAAAGTCTCACATTAGTTATATTAAAACATAAAAAGGTAGATACATTACCTAATGAATGATGACCCAGCATTCACCTCAATGTCCAGCCGCCTATATTCAAAAACAGAAAATGTAAAAAAAAGGTACCATTACAAAACTTATCAAAAACTGTAACAAAACCTCTACCTGATTTCCACCAGCAGGGGCAGGTGGAATCACAACAACTGGTGGGACAAGGGTGAGTAATTGGATTTGATTAAGAGCAGCTGAATTTCTTGAATTACGCAATTTGCTACTCAAAGAAACATTATCCCTCAAGCCGAGGATATGAGGGAACGTTTGTCGAAGAGTCTCGATTTCATGAACATCACCGTTCAGATGGAATGCAGTAAATAAAGCCAGACACTCGACATCAGCATAAGGCCTAACATAGAAGCACAAACAACTTAGGACATTGAAGAATTCAAATCTTTCATAAGATTAATGTTCAAATATCAGTTACTAGTGTTGAAGTTATAGGGATTTAAATGAAGTGAACAGAACTAACCTTAAGATAATCAACATACTCTAACGTAATATCAAAATATTTTCATATCATCTAATACCCCACCTCAAGCCAAAGCTTACTAAGCTTTAAGCTTGTTATAAGTATAATCTTTGAAAGAGAATAGAAAATCAAATAACATATAGAAAACCAGCAAGGCATGTCACATTTGAAACAAACATCGAGGCCAAATTACATCTAAGACACCAAACACCAAGACACCAAGATTGCATGTTGGGCAAAAAAATGGTGTCAGACCTAAACAGCACAAAAACTGGGGCTCTACCTAAACGGCACTGTGTTCAGTATGGGGTTACACCATATTTTAAAGGAAAATCTTCCGTCAGTTTCCAAACTCTACCTCTCTTAAGGATGGCAACAGTGCCCAGTGTCCAACATCATCAATTGACCAGCACTGAGACAGGACGGCTACTGTCTTGATTTTGGACTCTATGACTAAGCCTACATGAATGGGAACGGATTCAGATTTTTCCTTTCCAACAAGGTAGTCTGGCAAAGGTAGGTGCAAAATTTGTCATAAATTATGCGTTGGACACGAAATACATCACAAAGAAAAGGCTACAGCCAAGAAACTTCCACTGCCAATGTGAATTTCCGATGACTAATACAATACAAGAGAAAGCATAGATACACAAATTTACAATGGTTATGAAATTAGGGAAGAATTATACCCTGTTGATCGGCGCTGATATACCAAAGGTGGATAAGGCAAGGCAGCCACAGGAAGCGCTTCATTAGGAAAGCCAGCGACAGGAAGCACTTCATAAAGTTCAATAACAGGATTGAAGTCTGCCAGATGTACCATCATTTCTGGTTGAGGCTCAGGTTGCGGCTCAGGGAGAGGCTGTGGTATCTGTGGTTCAGGAGCTTGAACAAAATTCAGTGGCGCTAAAAACTCATCAAGATCTGGCGCTAAAATTTCTTCAAAGACTTTGTAAACTTCATACTCATCGTCATCCATGGCAACCTATACATCAAAAATACAATAAAATTGGATTTGTTACTCTATAAACGACGTTAAAAAACCTATGAATTGGATTGAAAGATTAAGCATTAAATTGAAAGAATACAAAACCCAGGGTTTTTACATAATATCAGAAAGTCAATTTAAAGAATAAGCATTAAATTGAAAGAATACAAAACCTATGAATTGGATTGAAAGATTAAGCATTAAATTGAAAGAATACAAAACATATGAATTGGATCGTAAATAAAAACCCAGGGTTTTTACATAAAATCAGAAAGTCAATTTAAAGAATAAGCATTAAATTGAAAGAATACAAAACCTATGAATTGGAACGTAAATCAAAACCTAGTGTAGTGAGAAAGTTGCGGACCTCGAATTGAACAAGGAGAGAATGAATGTATGCTTCGAAATGAGCGGGGAGCTTTATTTCACTGGGAGATTTGTTTATATTTTGTATTTTTCAAAAAAAAGAGAATTTTAAATTACTTTTTTGAAACAAAAGAATTTTAATTTTTAATTAGTTAAAATAAACAGCTTTATATTTTTTAACATGAAAAAAATTAATAGAAAGAAACATTTTCTTAATAAAAAGAAATTTGATATTAAATTTGTAATATATTTATGATATATGTAAATTTTAAAATTATTAAGTATTATAATATTATTTGGGTTAAGCATATAATTATTAGATCGAGAGAAGGTTTTAAATAACGGTCGCGGTTACGAGTAATAATAGTAACTTTAATAACTGAATTTGTTAAAAAAATATTGAAGGAAAATTTGTTTTTTTTTTTTTAAAACTGAATTTTTTCTTCAAACTTTCAAATATTTCTTTGAATTAAAAGATTCACACTACCAAAACTATTTACAAAAGTTAATGACCAGAATGATTTTTGGATGTCAAACATGCTCTTTTATTTTTTAATGTTAATTAATAGTAAAAAAATATCTAAATTATTGAATGTAAAGAGCATTATTTTTCTTTGTTATTGTTTTTTTTTTAAACCAGGATGTACAAAAATAATCTAAAAACAATTGAATTAAAAGATATTAAGATTATGTTTTTTAGGGGGGGATTAATTATCAAAAGATGAAAGTGATTTTGTAAAATAAAAATTATTTTATAAAGTTGTATCAAATTAAATTAAATTGTTTATTTCAAATAAGTGATTGTTATTCTGATAAAAAACACAAAATTGATTATACTTTTTAATAAAGTCTCTAAAAGATAATATCTAAATTATATAATGTCAAAATCATTTTTCTAAGCTATAAAAAATGAGTCATATATATTTAATTTATATTTACTAAAAATAATTTTATGATGTTCATGTATTTTTATCTCACAATGGGTCTATTTGATGCAATAGAACTACCTCCCTATGAATTTTTATTTTGTAGGCATTACAATGAAAAAGGACAATTGTTTATACACATGTTCATTCCCATCTTAACATTTATGTTTAATTAGTCCCTTAAGTTATTTTTTAGTATCGCTTAAGTAATAAAAAGTCTGTTTGAGTCCTTTAATTTCATTTACGTTACCACTTTTAGTCCCTTCCGTTAGGCTTAATAAAAAAACGTTAATTGTTGTACACGTGTCATTATCACATTGGTTCTGGAATTATTATTATTTTTTTTAGGGAAGAACATTGGTTCTGGAAATTCTTATTGTCTTTTTTCATCATCTTCTTCATCTTCATCAAAAACTTCATCATTCATCAACTAAACCCAGATATAAAAAAAATAGAAAGCATAAAAAAACTTGTTATCAACATAACGAGAGGAATAAGAAGATGAATGCTGAACGTTTTGATGAAGATGAAGAAGATGATGAAAAAAGATAGTAAGAGTTTCCAAAGCCAATGCCATAATGACACGTGTACAACAGTTAATTCTTTTTATTAAACTTAACGGAAGGGACCAAAAGTGGTAATGAAAAATGAAATTAAAGAACTCAAACAGACTTTTTATTATTTATGGGGACCAAAACGATACTAAAAAATAACTTAAGGAACTAAAATAGCAATTAAGCCTTTAATTTTAGAAAACTCATGTTTCTATCTAGCATAAACATCTCAACAAATAATTTATATCTACTTTAATTTTATAGTCCAATTTTTTTTTTGTTTTTGAAGAATAGTCCAAATATTTTTTTGTTTTTTTTTTGGTCAATTTTTTTTTATGTTTTTATTACTTTCTAATTTAATTTTAATGTGATTTGTTTTGTTAACCTCCTATAATATCATGGAAAAACTTCATACTTTCTCTCTCTTTATATATATATATATTATCACTTATAAATTTTTTCCACGAAAACTAACCACTTATATTATTCTCACACTTTTTTTTACGGGTTTTATTTATGTTGCAATATATTTTATTATTTCTTCCATATAAAAATTATTACTCTTTTATCTTGCATTATTTTTCCCCAACACTCTTCAAATATTTTATTTATCGGGATTTTTTTATGCTTTATAATATCTATCTTTTTTCAAAAAAATATTTATCGTTGACAATTCTCCTCTAAGTATAATTTTTCTAATATCTATGTTATTTTTTTCATCTCATTATTATTTTTTTGTATGAGTATTTCTTTTTTGTATGAGTATTTTGATTTTATTTTACTATGCTTTGTGGCACATAAGAAAAAAAATGATGTTGAACATTTCCATTTGTCGAGCAACAACAGAAAAAGTTAAATTTAATCAATGTTTCTTTCATTTGTTCTTCTTGGATGCTTATTTTCTTATATATTAAGAAAAACTTGTTGCAGCTATTTTAAATGTCAAATACATATTTACCGATTTTGAATCAATTATATAGCGTAAGGTTTGTATTATTCTTTGGACTTTATTGATACATTTTTTCCTCTTTTTATACTCTGAGATTATTTCATTTTAATAAAGTGTTACTTTACTATGATCAGCGATGATAATGGATATCCTCATGTATACATAATAGTCAACTCTCTCCATTTGATAAAAATGATATTTATGTCATTCTTACATTCATATGAATATCCGCTAGACGAGTAATAGAGGATATTAAAGTATTTACAAATATTTGCAAATATCAACGTGTAAAATTATTTTTTATACAAAAGAAAATGCATAATTATAAAATAATTAAAATTATGTATAATTTATTCATTAAATTTTATTATTAATAATTGTGGCACTAATGATCATTTTACAATTGTCATATGTGAGAATTAGACAACGTCTCTTGAAGTTACAGAGTCAAGTTTTTACTACTAAACAGTTAGACTTGTTCATTCTATTTTGACAAGACAAAACTATTATACCACATGCTTTCACTATGACAATAAATTATTAATCAAATAAAAATCATTAATTATGAAATTCATTGTATTTAATTTCATGACGGGAGGATTTTTATTTAATAATACGACAATTGTATTATTTTTCTAATTTAATAACGACTACAGATTCATACATGTTTGACTATTTAAAAATGTTTATTTTATTTTATGTGTTAATAATTTTACTAAATGGGTTAATTTCGTCTGTTTATGCATTTATTGATTTACATTACTTAAAATATAAATGATTTACATTACTTAAAATATTTTTTTTATTCTATTTGTGTGTACCTATTAAGATATTCGTCTCATACTGGTTCGTGGTCAATTTTATTTGCGGATACCATGCACACCAAATTTTGTTCATCCTTAATTATATGTCTAACCCGGGCAACAGCGGGTAAATACACTAGTATGTACTAAAAATATGTTTTTCATCTATCTCGATTGAAAAAAAATATCCGGATTCTATGTCTATTTTCATGAACAGCTATTTTCTAAAAAAATCATATCCGGATTTAGACTTGCTCTGAAAAAATCATGATGAACACAATGTGTCCCAAAAAATTGAAGAAACGTAATAACGTTTAAACTAAAAAATACAACAAAAAGTGGAACAGAACCAGCATAAAATGCACAGGAAAAGCTAATAACTTTCAAAATAAAAAGAACCAAGATCAAGTTCTTAACAAGTCAGCGAACATATTGGAAACTATAAAGCCAAGTGAACTTACTTTGCTTCGCAATTAGGTCGGCATGAATGACATATTCGACTGGCATAGTTAGCCTTATGCGTGGCATCAACAACAACTAAGTCATAACCATCCGCATCACCCTGTCAGGAAAATGAAGATTAGGCTAGTTCAGAAAGTTGAAAGATTTTAAAATAAGATCAAGTTAAAACAACAAATTTCTTTTCTGAAGCACCTTTGGCCTCTCAAGGTATATGTTATAAAATGCAAAAACTATGTAAAAAATAAGGGAAATGAAAATTACAAGCCATCATACTAAGACTGGGTTTCTAAACAACAAAGCACACCAATTGACGAGCATAAAAACATCATATATAAGCATATATTGTCCATGGGACAATCAGTGCAAAAATATTAGTTAGCAAAGCCAGCAAGAATGGTAAAAAAAAGTGTCATAAAGCAAATAAAAATAAAGATTAGGACCCCAATTTTACAGGCAAATGTTGCAAAACTAATCATTTAATAATACTACAGGTGTATTTCAAACTCAAATCTAAAACACGAGAATGTCTAACTTTGAAGCAATCAATCATAAATAGTGTGATGATGATGATGATGGAGAATGAGACAACCATATTTTCTAATCTCAACCATTAAAGACATTATAGTGTAGATATTGACATTATACGGGAAATATGAATAGAACTGCATAAATGAGGTGTGTGTGTCTGTGTCTGTAGCCATACCTCTCCAAGAAACTCAACAACAAAATCATCTTCAGCGAAGCCGCCTTCTTTGTTGCAAACAACCCCAAGTCCCTGCATGATCCAGTTCAATAAACAGTTATAGGCAGCTAACCATTGAATTTTATGCATGAAAGCATAATGTTTAAATTCATAAAGAGGATATACCTTTCTATAAGCTACATATTTGTCATCAGGACGTTTGTCCATGGCTTTTAGGATACCATGACAAATACTGATCCTCTGCACACCTTTCAATCTCTAGGATAACAGGCTGCAAAGGGTAACTCATTGGAGTGCTTCCAGTTCCACTAAAATGCCTAACTTGCATATCCAATGTCCGAAGGACTGTGTCTTCTCTTGTAGAGACCAATCTAACTCCGCTGGCATAGAATCAAGTAAAAGATTGTGTGTAGAGGGATCAATTCCATAAACCTCTTGCTCAGTGACCCCTCATTTTCAAGATTTTTTTCTAGGAGTGTGTTCCATATCATACTCATCATTGCCATATCAGGCAGTCAACTTCTCTGTATAGTCATCTGGTAATGAAACCCGCATTTCCTTAGCACATCATCCTCATCAGCTACAATAACATATTGATCAATGACATCATATTTCCAAGTAACAGGAGAAACCAGACTTGCTTTCGTCATGCAAGCTCCCCATTCACGTTCATCACTAATGAAATCCAACCCATCATTAGGTAGGTATGCAGTATCCATTTCCTTTTGATTCCCTGGTTCGACTCTCTAAACTATCAGTATTGGAGGATGAAGTATCATCATCACTATTGCCAACTTCAGAAGAAACATCAAGGTCATCAGATGTCTCGCTGTCTGAATCGATAGATTTCTTATTTTTGATAAACGCCTTCTGATTTCTCTATCAGTATCCAAACCACCGAGTATTTCATCACTCCTATACTTTCTCTCAGTCACTAATCTATTCTTCTTGTACTTGCAGGGTAAGTCATTTCCCCATAACTTCAATAGTGCATCTCTGTCATTCACACGTTTAGAACTCTCCTCCAACCGTGTTGCAAGCTGAATAAATAATGAGATAACGTGATTCATATGTAATGAATGTGCATATAAAAATAAGGGGGGGAAAATCACATTTCGATCACCCAAGAAACATGTGGTATTCTCTAGAAGATGAAAAAGAGGCGTAAAGGAAAGAGAGCTTCTGTATAGGAGTGAGGAATTGATACACTGGTTATAGTGTTGTAGGAGGGTAATTAGGAGAATATAAATAAACTGGGGGAATAGAAAGGAGGCCATTGGAATATTGTATCAGAACTGCTATAGGTTGTAAGGAAAACTTTTCCCTTGGAAGAGTAAATCTATTCTGAGTATCATAGTGGAATTGATTCTCTCTTAGCACAACTCTATTATTTTCCATACTCTCTTTCAAGAACCTATCATCTTTTGTAATCTTGTTTTATTTTTTTTAGGGGTATTTTGTATTCTTGTTAGAAAACAAAAATACATGACATGTGCCCACATAGGATAACCATAGAATTAGAAAAAGGAAAGAAAAAAGATACTTCATTGGTTACTATTTAAAAGCACCTTCTGGAAGAAGAAAAATTGTCCCTAAATATAAGCACTCTTTCAAAATTACTAGACGCATTTATTGTTATTTTTCAAATGGAAAATGCTAACACTTGTTAAAGAACTCCATGTGAAAATTCTGTCTTGGAAATTGTGCCAATTTATTTCTTAAAAAGTTAAAAATAAATTTCTCAATAAATACTTTCTATTTGTTGAATCATTAACATGTGCCCTTAGGGCACATTTTAGTATGATCCTTTCTTAATATATGTGAAAAGTGGCTTTTAAAAAGGGGTGGAGGCAGCATATGACAAAAAGCTCATTCATTTCAAGGAAAAGTAGAAAACAGAGAGAGAGCATGAACCTACTTCATTGCGTCACTGCACATTCTGCTTATGTCCTCCTTCACAGAGCTCAACCCATGCCTCAATTACTGCAACCTATAAGCAAAAAATAATAAAACTTAAGAAATCATAAATAACAAATAAGTTTGTGTCTTTGTTGCTTGAAAAGGATCTATTGCAGAAATTATTCATGTACCTTGGGCACAAAAAAGTCACAAGCATTTGCCTTCATAATTTCCCTCAGTCTTGAAACTAGAAACTCCTCCATCCTTTCCAGCATCATATAATTTTGAACGCTTGAATAATTTAGGAGTCAGCTCCTCAAACTGATTGCACCCTCTAAAGTACTTTCTCTAGTATGTCAGCAGTAATATTGGTACAACCCATTAGAATCATAGATTTGATTTTGTCTTTCTCATAAGCATTCTGCAAGCAAATAATCGGATTAGATGAGAAAAATAATGAAACGTTCCTGACAATGTTAAATAAAAATATATACCAAACCCACCACAATGTTCCACAGTATGGAATCAGTGCAAGAATGACCAAGGGATGACAAGTTGACATTTATCGAGGCTTCTTTGTAAAACCTTATAGACGCTTTCCAATGCTTGCATGTCATGGACGCAAAGACGAGGGACTTCAGATCAGACCTCAAGAAGTGGAAGACTCGTGCCAACATTCGACCATCCAATAAGCCCCATCTTCCCTCCCTGGAAACAGTAACGCCACTTTCTTCTCTAGAGAAAGTATCATCACCAGACAGAGCTTCAACAGTGGATTCATTGTTCTCAATAATAAAGCTGCAATCTTCAAAACCACCCTCTTCATCACTATCATCGACCAGCACTCGAGCTCTTTCCGAAGCATGTGTGTCACCTTCTGAAATAAATATGCCCCAACAAATGTAGATATTTTATGATACTAATAGTAGGATAATATAAATGAATTTCAAGAATATACATATTTATTTTTTAGTTCTTTATTACCAATATTTTAATATTTCAATAATAATAGATAATTCAACTAAATAAACATATGAAGTACCGACCAAAAATACCAAAACAACACACAAGATTAAAACAACTTAGTAGCAAAATTTGGAATGCTTCAGTGTTTTGCGCGATTTAACCTGTACTCCAGTGTCGAAATATAACCGTTCAATGGAATGCTTCATCAATTGGTACAGAAATGTATTTATAGCTAAATTTGGAGGATATTGGTATGTGATCATGTGTACCCAATAAGTCAATGTAATAGACTATCCCGTTCTAAGGTCACAGCAATAATTTAAAAGTGCTCATGCATCAACACATCTGGTGAGGAGAGTGTTAAATCAAGTGGTGTACATGATAAGAGTTCTCTTTGAAGTTTAAACAAAATGAAAGGAAAAAACATGATAAAGATATACAATCATAGAGGAAAAAGGAGGTAGAACACATATTAACAATGTACCTTCAAATTATTCAAAGGTTTAAGAGACAATAGTTACTCAAGATAAGAGAAGACAATGCACATATCATATCTTCGTAGCTGTTTGAAACAAACACAGGAATGGTAGTAAATTTTAAAAAATAAATTGTTACCTGATTTCCAATATATATTTGTTTTTCAAATTCCTTCTTTGGCTGTCTTGCATTGATCCAAGGATATAAAACCGCATTTATTACTGCAGCAAATCCCCGGCTCTTATATGATTTAATTACTAATTCATGTAGTTTCCCACGAGTATAACCAATAACCTGTGGGCATAAGCTGTTAAACATATTTGACTTTGAATGAGGTTCAGCAAATGAAACATCTTGAGATTGCACTGATTGATGTCCAGAAAATTCGCCACACTGAACTGCTTTCTTGGTGGCTCTTGAGACCGACATCATAAGTTTCTGTGGAAGAGGTAACAGAAACCTAGAGTTTATCACATTTCCTGCTATACTTCTTTATAATACATTGGTCTACTGAAGACTGTAGATTTAAAAACGATGATGGCCCTCTTTCGCGCCCCAAACCATCAAGAAAATACCAGTCACCCAAATGCAACTGCAAGTCATCAAGATAATACCTGTCCCCAAACGAAGTGGAGAGCCGTTTGCCCATCAGCATTTAGATCTTCCAATATAGAAGATTTGAAGTTGCTTTCATTTTCCGATGCAGCCTTGGCAAGAAAGCTAGCTCATGCCATAAAAATTTGGACACCAACCTAACACCAGTGACATCCCCATCAGATATGGTCTACCAGAAGCTCTAATTCAGGTACTGGGGAAGCCTCCGGCACATTTGATACAAAGCCCTTAACAAGGTCGCTACATAAAAAAGAAATATATAACATTGTGTTAGAACTTGGAATTGAATGAACTTATTTGAGTTTATCTTATGACATAAGCACAGATTGAATAAATACTTAAAAGAAGTTCATAAAAATACTTAATTAAGTAGTTTATAAAAATATTCTGAACTCATTCAAAATCCAGCTCACATTTCCATACTGAATCAGAAGCACCATAACTGCTTGACCAGATATTATAAAAAGCAACCTTAAAGATGCAATGTAGGGAATGGCGCACGTGCACTTCTCAACCGATGTACAACCAAAACTCCAGGCATTTGATTCGGGAGATATATCTATTCCATCATCCCATAACAAATTTAATTACTTCTTAACAGGTTCCCAGGCCTCTGGATCTTAGTGGAATTGCACTCAGGTCAATCCATCAAACAAGAAGGCTTTTTCAGAATTGTAGCAGGTCATTAATTAGAAACCACGGCATGACCATTCGCATCAAGAAGCAGGCTTTAAACTCATGCAAACAACGCACGCAGTGTGAAGCTCAACAACCCCTCATGCGATGTTTGCCCCATATCTACATTTGGCAAATTTCAAAGTTACTATTATGGCTGTAAAGACCAAATGAAATGCTATACGGAATAACTCGTATACCACCAAAACAATTATTAAGAGCCCTATCTTGCATGAATAAGAAATCAGGCAATTAAATTAACACTAATGCAGATCTTTTGATGTAATATACTTTTGTACTAAATATACAAGATATGTCCTCGTGAGCTTAGCTCAGTTGGTACAGACAATGCATAATATATGCAAGGTCCAGGGTTCAAATCTCGGCCACCACAAAAAAAAAAATATATACAAGATATATATTTGATGTGCATCAAACATATGACGGGATAACTCGTAGCATGTTTATATCATATAATATCCTTCTTAATATCATATCATGCCCACCAATCCATCCCTAAGTTCTTTTTGAAAGAATACATAATGATTTGTACAACCAGATATTTTATAACAAATGAGACAATTAAAACATATTGGGGGACATGAATCGGAACAAATTGAACAAAAGTAACAGATATGCCATATATAATATAGATATATGCATACAATAACAACAACCAAGTCTTATCCCACTAAGTGGGGTCGGCTACATGGATCAAATGACGCCATAGTATTCTATCATAAACCATAATTGGATCCAACTCATTGACCTCTAAATCCTTTCTAATGGTTTCTTTAATAGTTTTCTTAGGTCTTCCTCTACCTCTTTTAACCTGACTCTCCTCCATTTGATCTACTCTTCTTACAACGGCATCTACGGGTCTTCTCTCTACATGTCCAAACCATCTATGCCTATTTTCTACCAACTTTTCTACCATGGGTGCTACCCCCACTCTCTCTCTAATGGTGTCAGTTTTAATCCTATCTTGTCTAGTCTTACCACTCATCCAACGCAACATCCTCATCTCCGCTACACTTACTTAACTCTCGTGTTGGCTCTTAACCGCCCACATTTTATAATCTATGAATAAGCTATCTTTCTACATTGAACAAAGTACTGTAAACTTAAATCAGTTCAATTTTACCCATTTTAAGGATATTTAAATAGAAACTTTTGTCTTTAGAAATTAAAACAAGAAAGAAACTAATATAACATATCATGGCTTTAAAAAAGAAGAAAGGAAGAAATTAAAAGATCAACGCAAACATAAGTTCACTTAACACAAACAACAACTAAGATAAATGAGCAAAAAAGCTTACCTTAAACTTAAACCCAACAGAATCAGAGCAAATCAAACCGAGAGTAGAGAGCGAAAGAGAGAGAGGACGAGTTTGAGTCTAGGATGAAAGTTTTATAATGCAGTGGTGAATCAGTTTTATTCTAGGGGTAGTGGTCTAGTGGTGAATCAGTTATCACTTATCAGAGAGTGGAACAAATTGAGGTTGTGTTGGGTATCATTTGGCCCAATTGTTTATGGGGTGTGTAAATTAAAAATTCGGTGTCACTAATAGTAAAAAAGAAAGGTTAACACCCGCCCCACCCCGCTATTTCAGCGGGCTTAACAGGGGCGGGCCAACTAGAGAGATGGGCTCAAAATCTCACCCCCAGCCCGCCTAAAATGGCGGGTTAACGGGTCGAACCCGTTTTGCCATCCCTACATATACTACGTCTTGCTTCTACTTAGGCGGAAACCATACGCTTCTAAGGCTCACCTCCAGGTCTCTAGCCTTAGCCTCCCATTTAATTCCTCCCTCGACTCACCAAACAATATTACATCATCTGCAAAAAGCATACATCTCGATGCTAACTCTTGGATGTGTTCCGTTAGTACATCCAAAACTAAAGTAAAAAGAGGACTTAGGGTTGACACTTGGTGCAGTCCTATTGTTATAGGAAAATCTTGGGTATCCCTATCCTACGTCCTCACACTAGTCGAAACTCCCTCATTCATATCCTTGATAGCTCTAATATGGCCAATCCTAAGCCCTTTCTTCTCGAGGACTTTCTACGAAATCTCTCTAGGTACTCTATCATCTAGAAGGAGGATAATAGTTTTATTACAAATGCTAGACCTGTCGGTCTGTCCTTGAACTCTAATTGCAAAAGTTTTTCCCTCCCAAGCTTGCATTAATTTCGGTTATCCCTGTCAACTACCCCCTAATCCTTTAAACATTTAATACGACCATACATGCAGCAAGTGCATTTGTATTCCACAAGAAGTCTCTCCAACTCCCCAATCTTGTCTATGAGCCTTGTATAAAAGTGGCGTGCACTGTAACATTCTATACGACTTTAAGCATTGTCGAATGACCCTACAAAACAACACGAGTTTTTTTAGCGTGTTTTACCAGATAACTTCCCAGTAGGTCACCCATCCAAAGAATACTCCAAGTCAAACACGCTTAACTGTGAAGTTCTTATGGAATGGGCTACCAATAAGAAAATGCATCTTGTTGATATAGGTAGTACCAAACAATTCTTATAAGCATTCTTTCAATCATCCAGGCCCATACCTGCACGGCCTCGAAATCCCTCTCATTCCGGTGTGATTCGGTTCGTCTAGAAGTTGTCTCGAGCCACTCATTGTCGTGCCTTGTGCACCGGCGACCACTCCCTGCCCTCGACAATCTTGGGTATTACATGCACAAACCTTTGTGGCCTACAACAATCATCCACACATTTCAAACTTTGTACTGATGGCGGGACTTGATGTTGAAACCTTATTGCAACTTGTTTTAAAAGTAGAGAAACAAAGAGAGAAAAAATTGCAAAAATGAGATAAATACCAAAAGTTTAGGAGAGGATGAATTCTCGGTTTGTAAACATACTCTGTTATATCTGCATGCAGACATTGGACACTAACATTGGAGTCAGCATACTTGTGGTTTTCCTTAGCTTGGAAATATTGAGAGAATTTTAGACTTGCTCTGAAAAAATAATGATAACCAAAATGTGAGCCCCCATATATGTGTGCCAAAAATTGAAGAAACGCAAGAACTTTTAAACTAAAAAATACAACAAAAAGAGGAAGTCTCAGCCAAGTAACCGCTCCCTCAGTCAAGATGTCTCCCAACAAATTAGGAAGTCGTGTTCCCTTAGAAGTTTGGGATTTTTAAGTTCAAAACAATGTATAGTAACAGAGTGTAGGTTAATATTTTAATCTTGTCCATATGTTGCAAGTGGGTAGGTTGACAACTGACTCAACTTCTGCTCATGCTCTGCGATAGTGTGTTCCGGTTTGTTGATCTCAGATTTCAAGTGCTCCATCTCGACACTCATCTCTCCAATGGTTTGTTTTAGACTTCCCTTTCCTGACGGCAATATTTAATTTCTCTCTAGCAGAAGGCAGTTACTCAACCTTCACCAATGAATCATTCTTTTCTTTCCACAAGAAGTTACTCTTCCTCTTTAAATTCATTTTACCAAGCAGTTGCATGTTATTTTTTTTCTGTTTTATTTATCCTATTGTTTTATCTTAAAATTGTTATATAATTTGAGGTTTCATTCCTAGCAATACTTGTTGTTAGTTCCTTTTCAAATTGCTTTCTTTTTCTTTCACATTGTTCTCTATTGTATCAAAATATCTTCCAATAATTCTTTAACGTTATTATACAATAAAGATAAAAAAAAAAATGCCTGTAAGCTAAATAGTGGCTCATTTTATAAACTCTTGCTAAATGTCATATTTATCCAATGTAAGACTTGGGGTTTTTTTTTCCAACCATCGAGTGACTGGGCCTTACTGCATTGTTGTTAACATGAATAGATTATATGTATACCTAATTGGTAGTAATATGCCAATGGAGTCAAAGGATTCAAGGGAAGAGATGGCATAATGCTGGTCAATCATTGTTTTTACTCCCTCAAGCACAGTGCTGAGAATTGGGTTGAAATCTGTAAAACAAAGAAAAAACATATCTCTATCTCTATTGAAAATATCATATAAAATCCTCAACTTTTTATACAAAAATTATCATTTAAAATCATAATCTAGTACACCCCTGAGGATATGTAGATAACCACAGCCTGCATCGTAATCCGTGAAAGAAAAAAAAAACTCGGACAGCTTTTCTAAAAAAAAACTTAACAAAAATTATCCTTTAAAATCATAATAATCGAGGACACCCAAAATCATAATTTAATACACCCCTTGAAGATATCAGTTAAAGAAAATCGGATTAAGATAAGTAGATCGCCACTACCTACAAGTTAGGTAGCCACTCCTTCTCGAGAGCGTAAATACAAAAAAAAAAAAAAAAAAAAAAAAAAAAGGTCAGAGAACTTGAATAACAAAAATTAAAAAAGTTAAAAAAATATCGAATGTGTAGATAGCCAATACCTTCTCTGCAATCCCTTTACAGACACGAAGAATAGCAAATGTATCCGCTCTCCTGTCGGTGGAATCCGGGATCTGGCATATAAGAATAGCAAATTTTATTGGGTAAATAAAATACGCATGTTCATGTTAGAATAACATGATACATCTAACAACAACATGCATAATTTAGATAACCAGGGATTTGTGCGACGGATGATCATGAAAGGATGAGAGAATAAATAAAACAGATCTGTGTGCGGCGGCTGAAAAGGATGATTTAGGGTTGCCAATGTTGAGAACTGCTCTTTATCCAAAAGTTTTTTGCTTATTCCCAACTGAAATGACCAAAATACCCCTATGTGAGTAAAAACACACTAAAATCCGGCGTGAGTTAACTCATGCCGATTTTGTTTCATCCAAAAAATTGTCTAAAGGAATATGGGTTCTTGTCGGCTCCAACAATTTCACCTATATTCCAACTTTTTCCAATCTAAAATGCCAAGAGACTAGTCACGTTGGTAGATGATTTCCAATCTAGCCACCGTGAGAAAACTAGCCTCTTAGATGATTTTCAATTGCATCTTTCCAATCCACGCTATCAACAATCAACAGTACCAATATTTTCCTGATCCAATTGCAGAAATCACCACACAATTATTTTGATTTAATTAATTGATTAATCTCCCAACGAATCAACTGTCCAATTTTGGAAATTGAATCTGCATTTGAAGATGCAGCCTTAGAAAAAGACAAATTAAGAATCAGCTTTAACAAACTTTAGGAAAGGGTCCGAGACAAGAGGATATGTCAAAGGGGTGGCACTTCCACCGGAGCCAACTGCATTAGTTTTGATGATGCTAACAAAATTGAGATATGGGTGAAAGAAACCGGCTGGAGTTTCAGTGTGTTTTTTTTTTCCGGTCAAGTCACGCAGCGTGAGTTAACTCACGCAGAGGTATTTTGGTCATTTCACTTGAGAATGAGCAAAAACTTTTAGATAAAGAGCAGTTCTCAAAATTGTTTATAGACTTATTTTGAGTTAATGGGTCTTGGTTATGATATATTTGGTTACGGGCCTTGTAATAAAAAGTACAGTATTTTTTTGAAAACTGCTCTTTACCTAACACGTTTTGTTCGTTCTCAACTGAAAAGACAATAATACTAACTCACGCTGCGTGCTGTCTTAAGGCAAAGTAGAAGCTCATTTCATCATTTCCCATAAACAAACTCAAAAATCTCTCTCAAATCACCCAAATTTGAAATTCTTCAACTTCAAATCAAAGAACACTTCAATAACAAGTAGGTTTTCATAATCAAACACCATTAATCTTTTTATGTTAATATTTTAGATTTTTTCTCTTAAATTTGATTTTTTTAGTTTTAGAATCTTGTTAACATTGTTACTTATTCATACAACATTTAACAGTAAAATAATTTTTTTTTTACGTAAGATAAAAAAATAGATCAAATTAATGTCTGAGCATGACAGAAACTTAATTCCCTTGGACAACAAATTTTGTTACATCAAAAATAACTGATTAGAAAGAAGTTCCCTCTAAACAAAGTGTTTATTTTATATACAATTGTAATTTTGACGTAAATATATTTTAGATATATATAATGACGTGGCACATCATTGATTATATAAAACTTTTTACACCAACAATGATAAAAAAAAATAAAAAAATAATTGACTCCAGTCAGATTGACAAATTAAACTCAAAAAAATGCTTCTAGATTTTGATAGTATATCATAAAATTATATAATAATACTCATGAACATGACTTAGCATCACGTAGAGAACAATCTTGATGCCTATAACATTACAAAACCATCTGCTGAACTCAAAGATTGCAGTTACACTTATGATCCATTTCCATGGCAATTTTAAGCTGCTCCAACAGGAATCTGCTGAACAAATGCAATGGACTATTACAAGGAGGAACTTATGCAATGTTCTCTTAGAAGCTTGAATCAGTATGTAGTATGTACAAAGGCCATGTGTTGCAAAATCTTGTGCCTCCAACTCTCTTGCCACTGAAACACAAGAAAATGAAGCAAATGTCAAAATTGATACATAGATAAATGATCAAAGAAATACTGTAAAACAAGGAAGTAAATGATGTATATGATACAATGCAAGCACATAAATTAGAACAACCAAATATTTCAGGGAACAATGCTAATTCCAATACATTTTCCAGAGCTAGAAATTGCAGAGTCTAACCACGCACATTGTGACCGTGACCAAACACACGCCGATAAGTCTAATCAAATAATTATCTAACATACTCTTCTTCATGCACTCTTTTCAATACGTTGAAATTCAAGTATGTGAATCTCATAAATTTGATACAACACATAAATTACAATAAACGCGTGTATTGGAAAAAATACTAGAAAGTGCGTTGTTAGCATTTCACCAACATGTTCCATAAAGGCCAGATAAACAAAGCAAAATGTTTGTGATATTTACAAACCATAGCTTGATTAATTGGTCAACAACGACTAAAAATCGTTCCTCGGGACTTGGTTGATTTAGAATGATGCAAGTGCAGTAGTAGTAGAATAGATTAATTAATCAAAAGTTGGGAAAAGAACTCTAACCTTTTGAGAAAGGAAGAACCAAAACAACCTGCATAGTCACATTATTTGGAGGAACCAGCAAACGAAGAGGATAAAGTTTTCCATTCAAAGGACTCTTAGTACACACAATGATTCCCTCTAACCCTGTCTCTTCCTCAAACTTCTTGCTCAATTCCTCAACTCCATTCCCTTTGAACACTAAAGAATATCCCTGCACGCCTTCATCACTGACTTCTCCATCATCTTCAGCAACATGGTAGTAGATAATTCGCCCCTCCATCTTCCTTGGTGATGCATCATCATTCGACTGCAAACAAAACCAAACACAATTAACCAAAGAAGCAACAAAACAAAGCAAAATTCAACCAGTAAATCATCAATTTAGTTTTAATCTCTATATTCATTAAGAACTAGTTTGCTTTCTAAAACATTTTCAATTCGTATCTGAATATGCCATGGATAGATACTACCCAACAATTGTGATGGAGAAAAAATAAACAACTGATTAGATAGAAAGCATTTTAGAAAACGGTGGATTTGTTATGAAAAACACTCAATTTTTTTGGCATTTTCAAAATATCTAGAAATATTGGATTTGTTATGAAAAACACTTTTTGAATAATTGGTAAAATGCATTCTCTAATACTTCGTCATACTCAATGAAAATTAGGAATTAAAAATATATATCTCTTAATATTTCAAATTAGTGGCTGATAAGTGAAAATCTCCTTTCATAAATCTTTTTAATCTGTCAATTTAATCCTCGAAATTATCTGTGACACTAATGTAATTAAAGAACTCAAATTCAAAAATCATTGTAAAGTTTTATGGATTTCAGCAACTAAATCAACAACACTATACAGAACTGAATTGGTGATTAAATCAAAATTGCAAGATTAACCAAAACAACCCAGATAAAAGATATTGATACTTCTCAAACAATAAATCATACATATCTAATTTCATTCTAAATCAAAACAACCCAGATACAAAAATTTATATTTCTCAAACAATACATCATACATATATAATTTCAAGATAAACCAAAACAACCCAGATAAAAACAATTGATACTTTCAAAGAATAAATCATACCTAACAAATTTCAAACTAAACCAAAACAACCCATATAAAAAAATCAAAACTTTTCATAGAACAATTGATACCTGTTGTTCAGAAAAGCTAGCAGAAACACTAGGAGGAGCCACCACCACAGCAGGAGAAGGCATGCTAGTTTCATAAGCTGGAGCAGAAGGTTGCTGTTTACTAACATGAATCTCAACAAGATCAACATCCCACAAAACCCAATCCTGAGTAATAGTCCTATGCGGAATATCATGTGTCACAGTAAACAACCTACCTTGCATGTAAATAGGAAGAAATGTACTCACTTGTGATAGGCAATTTTGTAACTTCATTGTGTTATTAGGAAGCTTTTGAAGTCAGAAAAACAATTTTCATTATGCTTATGCATTAGATATTCCTAGAAGTAGAAGAAGGGTTCTAAGTCAAGACTCTGGCATTTCACATTTCAAATGTTGAAGAGATTAAAAGCATTTATCTTTTTTTTTAGCTACTCTTCTCATGTAGTGTAGAAGTAATTTAATTTGAGCTTTAGAAGTGGATATGTGATTGGGTGTGGTGGTGCTTGGACTGATCTTGTTATTTCAAAGGGGGAGTCTGTTATTTGAGTACTGCTCTTTACCAAACTGGTTTTGCTCATTCTCAAGTGAAATGACCAAAATGCTCCCGCGTGAGTTAACTCCCGCTAGTGCAAATCTCATTCACTCTCAGCATGAGTTAACTCACGCTAGTGTAAATCCTGTGTAAATCTCTGCGTTAGTTAACTCACGCAAATTTAACACTAGCGTGAGTTAACATGCGTAGGGGCATTTTGGTCATTTTGCTACATGTTTGGCAAATATTATATGTGCTTGGCGTAGATTCTATCAATATATTTTGCTTCTTCAACAAAAGAATCTTTATTCACATTTATGATGTCATGTTTAGGTATAGTTGCAAGACACCAAAATGCAACCTTATGGTCGAGGGCCAGTGAATAATAACACTCACTACCAAAGGGGATGGGTCTTGAATTGGTCAGTCTCTCGCAACATTGTGAACTAAGGTTCAAACCATGGTTGAAAGTGGTGCTTATATTTATAGCTTGTTTGGTTTCTTTGCCCATCTTCTCCTTAAATGAGAAGCTAGGCCAAACAATAACTATGAAAAACTCTAACCAGAAGAGAAAAACTCCATGCAGTGGAGCTTCTAATTAAGGTGTAGAGTTACTTTTGAACAAGAACACACATTAAAAACTTGGACTTCATATTTTCTAAAAGCATTAGAAATTTGTGCAGAGCTAATTTATTATTACACACATCAAAAACCTGGAATTCATTTTAAAAAAATAAATAACTTTTGACTTCATAAATTGTGATAAATATTTTCCACTTGACCCCCCAAAACACCAAGAACACATGCGCAAAATCAGAGTACATGTTTTGGACTATCATTGGAAGCTCCGAGGCTATTATAAAGTTCATGAAATGGAAAAGGACCGCCCCGTCCGTTTAAAATATTCAATGTAGATAAATGGCATTAATATTGCAAAAAAAATCTCAAAACTATGTAATAGCATGCAATTTTCGCTAATAAACAAAGGCATGCCACTATGCGTGATACAAACAAGGTATTGGAGAAATACACATTTATATTCTTCATATTGGAAATGTGTTGTTACTGTTATTATTACTCTAGTTTTCAG
>Ga0228711_1001098_pt1 | contig 38325 bp, 21 predicted proteins | sample MedpolnodulmetaG_2_FD_177996 | JGI IMG/M metagenome (GOLD analysis project Ga0228711, IMG submission 177996) | Root nodule microbial communities from Medicago polymorpha collected in Santa Monica, California, United States - brown nodules | ecosystem: Host-associated > Plants > Roots > Nodule...
CTAAAATGGATTTTATTAAAAACGTAATAAATCTTAACCAGCACAAGGAGTGATGATAGGTTAGGAGTCTTAAAGTAGAAATATACAAATGATAGATGGAAAGCCCTCAATGGAAAACCCATACATCCGTGAATCAAAGAAAAATCCAAAAAAACCTATAGAAAACGCCTCCTTACAAAAGGCTATCTCCGAAATCAATAAATAGAAACACCAAAACAAACTTAGTATCTCCCACTTTGAGCTTACTATTTCCTGTATGGTCAAGTTGCAACCCCATAATAAACTTTCTCATTTCATTTACAATTTATATTATTGCTTTGTAACATTTCTAATCCATCTTTCTTGGATTTTGTTTTCCTTCTGCAATATGCAACATAGTTTGCATGAAAGTCATACATTAGTCTACATTGAATATCATATTCATTGTAGCCAGTCACATTTCTTCCTAAAATAGCGTATTTACTCTTATTTCAATTTCATTTGGATGTTAATGTTGTTTTTCATTGTCGTACTAAATTAAATAAGTTTTTAATCTTTGTTGCACACATTATTTTGCTTCCATCATATTAACATATATACGCATATATTGGTCTGTAATTATCTTTACTCATTTGCACAAAATTCAAATGTCAACCCATGCATTGCAATGGTCTATTACTACTAATGCAGACTACTTTTAACATTCAATACAAGTTAAACGATTCAAGGATCCCGCGAGCTTGGATTTAGAGAACAATTAGTCTCTGTTTTGGATCCAGCTCCAGCGTCGAATCAAACTGATAGTGATTGGCAGCCCATATCAAGGAGGCCGATGTCTTGCCTAGGAGACGCATTGTCTTCGTGTATAGTTGTCAAAGGGGGCGAATCTCTTCCTTTGACATGTCCAATGAGAAGCTGCAAAAACTCTCGACATTTTAACCTGACAAATAACATCTCCTTTATTATCTAGTTATCTCAAAACAGCTGAGAAAATTGCAGGCATCAAGAGTATGAAAGATGTAGAAGGAATTAAGAATGCCAAATAAAAATGTCACCATGTGTCATTGATGCCAAATCAAAGGTCTATTTGTATCATCTTTTTCGTTGCCTAGTTTATAAAAGGAATTTTAGCAAGTTGAAATGTCAAATACCCTCTTAAGATAATGTGGTAAGAGGGAGAGGGGTCGTCTAATACATGTTCCTATTTATGTTCCTACAAATAGAGAGATCACCTATCAAAAAGAGCTTTAGAGTTGTCAATCATTTTTCTTCTCTTCTCCCTTTGATTTGTGTTAACGAGTTGTTTTTCTCTTCGTCTAATTTTTATATCCCTTCTTCATAATTAAGAGTGTTCTTAAAACCATGGCTCTTTCTAGATGTAATGTCTCTTTAGAATTAAGAATGATATTAAGAGTATAGTCTCTTCGATAATTTATGTACTTTCAGAATAAAATATATTTTTAACATCATGGTCCCTTTATGAGGTATAATCACTTCGAAATTAAGAATGATCTGTAAAAATATATTCTCCAACAAGCTATTGTTCTATAAATAAAGTTGCTGGGAGGAGATTCCCCAGGCATGAAACTTCTATGGCATAGTGACCTATCATCATATTCAGCTTTCAAAAAGATAATATCATGGTGGCTTCCATGTTATCTTTCTTTTCATATTTAATCAAATGCAAATGTCATGGCAGGCTTGATTTCACCTATTCTTGCGATGTGAAACAAGAATTTATAGATACATAACCAGATTCTTTTTCTATTGGTTAATCGTTTTGACGCAAAATCAAATAAAACTCATTACTTTTATAATAATAGATAGATATACTGCGGGTATTGAGAAAATCTTCATCAAAGGAGAGGAGGAAGTTTGCGAAATTCAATTCATTGTGGAGAACAATAATTGCTTTTGTTAAAGTACAAAAACTAATTCATTGATTTTAATTCGAGATCAAAATTAATTGTTTTGATTGATTATATGATATGCCATTTAGATTTTCAATTTGTCATTTTATTTTTGTTTTAACTAGCAACATTATATTATGAGTAGATAATCTCAAATACACCACCATAAAAAAAAAATTAATCCCAAATACACTCTAAGTTAATCCCCTTATACTATCCAGCAACATTGTATTTTGTACATATACTTTCATAACTAATATGTGCAAGTGAACTCAAACCTACTCACTGCAAGTAACTTGTTACATTTTGTCTTCCTAGATAAGCTAGCTTATGACAGATGACTTATAAACTAGCTTATAGTTGATAGCAGATAAATTAGCTGATTGAATTTGCAGTGTTTGATAAAATTGTATGTAGTTAATATTATTTTTTTAATCAAGATTGCAGGGTAAAATTGAGATAAAAAGTGATAAATTATTAGCTACTTGAATTAACTTTAACACAAACCGCAATAAGCTCATAAAAATAAGTTATACACTCGTGAGAAAGTGAACAGTTACCAAGCCGGTCTTTTTTAGTCAAATGAGCTTATATGACATAAGCTATAAGCTCAAAAACATGTCTTACCAAACAGACCCTACGTTTCTACTCCCCATAATCCATTTCCAATTTTTTGAAAGGTAATCCATTTCCAAATATTTTGTTTGCATATACTATTCATGTTTTGTTGTAATAGTTCTAAGCTTTCTTTCTTTGATTTTGTTTTCTTTCTGCACAATCCAACATCAGTGTACTTATAATTCATACACTAGTCTACATTACTAAGGATGTGGCTTTACTCTTTTGTTTCAATTTCATTTGGATGTCAATGTTGATTTTCATTTGTCGTATAAATACAGGTGATTAACTGTGTATCTATACTGCACACATTATTTCGATTTACATTACCGTATATTGTTCTGTTGTTATCTTTACTCATTGGCATAAAATTCAAATGTCACCCCACTGGTCTATTACTAGTTTCCTACAATTGCAGGCAGTACATTTAACATTCAATACAAGTCCAATGATTCAAGGATCCTGCGAGCCTGGATTTGGAGTGCAGTTAGTCTCTGTTCTGGATCCAGCGTCGAGCCAAATTGACTGGCTGCCCATATCAAGGAGGCTGATGTCTCCCCTAGGAGCCGCCTTGTGTCTTCGTGTATAGATGCCAAAGGAGGTGAATCTCTTCCATTGACATGTCCAATGAGCAATTGCAAAAACTCTCCACATTTTAACCTGAGAAATAAAATATCCTTTATTATCGAGTTATTTCAAAACAGCTGAGAAAATTGCAGGCATCATGAGTATGAAAAATATAGAAGGAATCAAGAATTCCAAATAAAAATGTCATCTGTCATTGATGCCAAATCAGAGGTCTATTTGTCCTATCTTTTTCATTGCCTACTTTATAAAAGGAATTTTAGTGGGTTGAGATACACTGATTAATTAGTAAGTGTAAAGAGTTTAATGGGCATGCACCGACAGCGAAAATAGTTTTACACTGTCATCCAATAAAAAACATCAATCTACCATATCATACAACTAATTTCAAAATATCTTTGTGATTGGCGGGATACAAGATGCTCATTGGATGTCAGTGTAAAACCATTTTACACTGACAGTGCATCTTATATTTTATCATTAGGAAATCATATCATTTAGCATTTATTCTATGTGGTAAAGTTTTCCCTAAGGTGGAACTATTTTACACTGACTGTGTAACAACTTTTCCCCTTTTTGGACGGAATTCTAACTGCTTAATCCTATGGTCTTTGAAAAGTCGTCACTGACATATTGTTTATGTTTCTGAAAGAAAGCAAGTTAAATAATCAACCATCAATGCACCCTAAATTATAAATTCTGATTAGAACAGGTCTCTACATAATATTTTGTATTACTGAGAAGGCAAGCAAATTCAATGTTACATGACTAACAAAACATGGCCAGCATGATGAGAGCAACAAAAGAGTGAAAGACTACTTATCTAAAAAAGAGAGTTGAAGATCTGTCTGACCAGTATATGAGCATTAAAATGAATGAGATTGTATGTAACAAGAAGCAGTACCTGAGATTTTCATCCACTTGTTTGTCTCTTATAAGGTCAGCAACTTCCATAATACCATTACATTTCTCAAAATCCTGATAATACCAAAGAGAAAGAAATTACAAAAAGTAAACTAAGAGTGAATGTTCTTCGGTAGCAAAAATACACAATCTCTGAGCTAAGCCATGACACTTAGAAATCTAAAGCTTCTTAAAACATTTTAAGAGAAAAAAAAGAAGCAAACTAGTATTCAGCAAATCTTCCTTACGAAATCGCAAATAATGAAGAAATGATAACCTCAACTTATAAAGCATAAATAGATGATAAAACAAAATATATGTTAAAACTAGAACGATAGAATAATGAAACACGTTTGTAAATGATGTAAGGGCAAGAGTTAGGTACCATTTGATTGGGTGATGAATCCACCATCAATGAGATCAGAGCATCCAAGCATGCACTTTGCTCAAGAACTCCACGGGTGGATAATATATTCAACAAAACCTGAAAGGTAGCAACAAATTTTCATAAACAAGTTGGTATATGTTTACATGGTTTAAGTTTAGAGACTTTGGTATGCAAGAGGGGGGTCACCTTATACATGTTCCTACTTATGATGTTACTTGTTCTATATGATTGGAGTGCCATGCTCGTATTTAAAGGTAAATTCTTTATTTTCTGTTTAATTTGATATGAGAACAGTACTTTCTATGGCTTATTTTGCGTTTGACTTCTGCCAATGGTATTAAGGGGTCTCATTGCCTAATGTGTGAAGAAATTGGAAGGTTGTTTCATATAAAAAGGAGGGTTAAGATGTAAGTATTACAATGTCTGCCACAGTATATAAGTGTTTTCCCATGAAGCTTTGAAATTGCTGTTGGGAGTTCTCCTAGGCATGGAACTTCTATGGTATGGTTACTTTATCACCGCAATCAGCTTTCAGTCATATAGAGGCCCATAATAGAACCAGAGGCTTGAAAAACAGAAAGCTCTTGTAAATTCTCAATAAGTAACAATACTATACGCAGAATGAAGAAAAAAAACTCCTTGCAACCCAAAAAGCAACAGAGTATATTAAACATGGTGAAAGTACACAAATTTTCCATATGGAAAAATGCATCCTAATGTGAAGCACGAACATGACACATAAAAATTGATAATAACTTGAGAAAACAAAAGTGATTGAATGTAATCACTACTAGTCTGGTCTAGTATCGTTCCGGTGTTGGACAGTAGTCAGGTATTCAATCTAAAGTGTCAATGCTACATACAAATCTCAGACGAGGGAGTGACCTGACAAGCTAGTAAATACAATACTAGAAAAATGAAGCTGACCTGAACAGCATTGTGTTGATGGGCAAGAGTAGTACTATGAGGATGAAGCAAACAACATCCTTCTAAAACTCTAAGAGCAAGCGCAATTTCATCATCTGTGGATGGACTTGTTAACTTCATAGGTTCCACACCAAATATATGACTCATATCTCCTACCCTACTGTAATTGTAATCATTCCCTGTTTCTCTTAACGAGTGCTGAAAGAGAACCGGAACCACTGTAATCAAAGCAACACCACCATAAACGATCAAAACAAACCCAAAAACCAAATAGTAACTAACAATAGCACCGACCACCGACACTGGTAATAATAAAGAAAGAATGAATGCAGAAGAAAAAGAGAGTCTACCTTGGAGATGGGGAATGGATTGGGTAAGGTTAAAAAGGTAAATAGTGGAATCAGAATGAGCAATGGAATTGAGGAAATTGAGAATTGAGCGAAGAGCACGGAGACGAAGAAATGAGAATTCAGCACGTGCATCCCTTAGACCAGTGGTGAGAGCGAGAGTGACTTCACGGTATACCCTTTGTTGCTGTAGTGAATTCACGAGTTCCACAACCGAAGCATTTGGATCTGATGATGATGATGATCCAGTTGAATTTTGTTTCGATGTTTCGATTCCTTCGCTCCAAAGTGGTTTTTTCAAATACATGATTTGAAATTGAATTTGGGGAATTGTTGCTTGCTCCTTCTCCTCCTCTCCTGTGTGTGCTCAGCTCATTCAATTTTCTTTACCTTCGTTAATGAGATGGAAAAGTGTGATATTTTCGTGCCAAGAAAATTAAGGTAATTTTTTTTAGAATTCACATATTTTAAAAATTAAACTCACGGAAATAAATAAAGATAATTTAATTTTTGTGTGACAAGAACTAACTTGATTCGGAAATTTTTTTTTTTTTGTGGTAGTCGAGGTTTGAACCCATACATTACATATATTATGCATTGTCCTTACCAACTAAGTTAAGCTCACAAGTACACTTGACTCGGGAAATAATCCAGCACAGCAGAATGCTAGTCAGAGTCTTTGGATATTGGTTAAATAACCAAAATAGGTAATTTTTTATTTAAAGTTGTGTAATTATTACTTAATCAAAAGTTAAAACTTATATTTTTAAGATAAATTTTAAAATAAAAAATGTGTATTGGAACTTGTACATTTAATATTAAATATAGAACTTTTGAATAAATAATTATTGTTTTTCAAGAAAAAGTTACAACTATTAATTGTTTTAACATGTGCAATGTTGCACATGTTAGACAAACTCATTTTTTATTTATAAATTCCTTAACAATTGTCCGAGGAGCACCGGTTACAAGAACCACATAACATAAGTCAGATTTTGATGTTTGCAAGTGGCACATAAGGAGTTTCGCCGACTTTAAATACAAGTATGTCTTTGTTAGGGATATCATTTTTTATATAATCACATGGACGCCCAAAAAAGAAATGACAAATTTTATAAGATTGAATAAAAAAATTGATTAATCATTTTATAGTGAAGGAGTTGCTATGCTTAGTGTGTGACTCGTTGGTTTTTTTTAAAGTGGTTCAATTTCTACAGGAATTCGTAGAATTAATTACTAAAGAATTAATAACCTACTCATCGCTTACCATTATCTGGATATAAAGAACCGTGGAAAATAGAAAATCAAAATAAAAATCTATGTGGTGATATAATTATAGCAACTGAAATAAAAAAGAATCTGATTATTAGTTGTAAAGCAATAAAAATATACAGATAAATGAAGGGGTGAAAGAAAGATAGAAAAAAAGATATCAATGATATAGAATTCTTCTATGCAAAGGTCTATCGGTCATTTCATAAAAGGTAGTCCGTAAAGAATGAGGTGCATGTAAACTTCCTGTTTAATTCACTAATTTTTTAATTAAAAAAATAAATAAGTGTAATTTAATCCTCTTTTAAAATTAATGTAATTTAATCTTCTCTCAATAAAAAAGAGTGTAGTATACTCTTTTTTTATCTCTAGTAAATTTTCTCCACTAGTCCTATTTGAATCTTAGAAGAGCCCATGCCACTAAATTGAAACCACCTACTCCAACCATTAGACCATTCATTCACAGTCTTATACTCATCTTTTTCTTTTTTTAATTAAGGTAGATAATTACTATACATCAATTTTTATGCCAAAACAAAACTGATGTGGAGAAGTTTGTATTTTGATTTGATATTTAAATAATACAATATTTTATTTATGATAGAGAGAATCATGCAATTTGCCACTTCTTCTACCATATAATTTGTTATTTTATTTCTTGGTTTTAGTCAAGGGTGTGGTGTTTGAGTGAATTATTAGGGAGAAGAGAAAGCAAAGTTTAATATACACATTGATGATAGATAGAAATATAGAATAGAAGAGGAAAGTGGGTTGTTGCATTGCATGCTTCTTCTCCTCTCTCGCTGCCGGCGTGCCCAGGTCATCGTCACTCAAACAAACATCGTTGCCTACCACGTTTTTACATTAACTTTTCTTTGCCATCTCCGTCTTTTGCCGTATGCACAGAATCCCCCCTACAAGAAAGGAGTTAAATATTTTTGGGCTTTCTAATATAAGTAAATTTTTTTATTTTTACCTTTAAAACGAATCATTCATTTTGGTTGGTTAACTTTATCATCATTTTAAATTGTTTTTCTATAGACAAATATCCGTAATTATGTTAGTTTTTAAAGATTAAACCTAAAGCTCTTCTTTCATATATTTTCAACGTTCTTTGATTCTACCTACGCAGCCATAAATTTTAGAGTGTAATATAGCATGGTTTGGTATTTAAGTGTGTTTAATCTAATAACACGGCTGATGAGAAACTAAAATGATTCAGTTCAGGTAAAATTAGAGAATCTTGTCCCATAAGTCATAGTTCAACTGACAAAAATGTCGAAATTGTTAGGCTAGACGTCATGACCAGAGTTCGAACTCCGGTACCTCCATTTTGTATGTGTGAGTTTATGATGACTTTGTCATCTCGTCTATCTACCAAAAAGAGAATAGAGAATCTTATTTTAGAACTAAAATCAAAATTTAATCATTATAGAAACAAAAATATAGATAACCTTATTTTTTTTTGCCTTCTCTATCCTTTGTCATATGCACAAAATTCAACTACAATATTGTTCACTTCTCGCATTTTTTTACATGAAAATTACTTATAACATCTTCTTAAGAAAATATTTATAAGATCTCATTAAGAGTGTGTTTGGATGAGATAATTGAAAATCTTAGAGAAATTATAATTTTAAGCAATTTAAATGATTCATTTGAATTGCATTCGTTTTTAAATGTTTTTGTTTGGATGGAGTAATAAATAATTTCATTGTTATTATTTTTGGGACAATTTTGAAAATTGGAAAATAGGGTCAATTTGAAAATTTTGGAAATTTTGAAGGGTCCATTTGTAATTTTTTATAAAATTAAGTAGACACGTATTTTTTTAAAATTAAGGGGTTAATTTGCATTTTTTTTTGGAAATTAGTTAAGGGTATTTATGTGGATAAGTTGTAAATACATGTGAAAGTTTAATATCAGAAGGCTACAAATGTGTGAAAATTGAATAAAGGAAAATAATTTATGGATAGCCAAACATTCATTCTACACTTTGAGATGGAATGAAATATAGGGAGTGATGTCCGATAGTAATTGGACTCAAGTTTGTTGGGCATTCAAAAAATATCCGCAACAGGTGGAGTAAATATCCAAATTTATGGTTTTGTCCTTGAGCTCGGGAAAATACTCAAGTTTATATATTTGATGTTTTTAGTTGACTAAATACTGCAACTAATAATATGTTTGATGTTGATTTGAAAGATTCTCGATCATATTTTTATTAGAATTGTGTTATTTGAACATCTATTTATATGACAACTAAAATTTTATAAATAAAATAAGGTATTGACACAAAAACCAAAGCAATAGAGAGAGAGTAAAAACATAATGTGAATATAAGAGATAAAGTTGTCACAAAATGGTTGTTCAAATATCATTTCTCTTTTCGTTATGTTGAGATGTCTTTTTGTTAATTTTTTCTTTTGTTAAAGAGCTGTTATGAACACTGGTACGTACACTTTGGTGTTTAGAGGATATGAGGACATACACTAAACTTGTAGTTCACGAAGGAACGAACTCGGATACATATATTTTTTTTTTTACAAACATAGATTTGAGGATGGGTGGTATGGTATCTACCCATAAGATGCTTGTTACGGATGGGGATTCTCTCTAATGAGTTTTTCACCGGATACAATTCAATTCAGTGTCAATCTCCACCAATGAATGGTTATTTAATAATTTTGACTAAGTCAATTGTAGAAAAATGTGGGGTTGTTATTCCACTGCACTCTCCTGTGACTAGAGAGGATCTTCTCCCGCTTGTTACTATCCCTAAATGTGATAGATGTGGGAGACCATGGCTTCGATATGTAATTTAACATGTTATTTAACCTGAGGAAAAATGTAATTTCTCACCATTCAGAAAAATACACGAATAAAAAAAAAGGTTTAAATGGTGATATATCACACTTTACTTTCTCTCATACGTAAATATGTCGGTGATGTAATAATAAGATAGATAAACATAAAATGAAGTGTTGAATAGATGTTAAAGTGTGCAATTACAATTATCATTATCCAACTCCTTTAAAAAAAACACCATTATCCAAAAATAAATAAATGAAGAGGGAGAGATGAATGAAGTAGAGTAAAAAAGAACTTAAAATACATCTGAGGAAAAAACATAGGACGTGTGTTGGTCCATGCCATTAAACTTAAAATACGTTGCGTGCCCCGAACCACTCACGAAAATGGTTGATGTTGAATATTACGCTGTGTAATTTCTAGAATCTGTAAAACTTGAATATAAAGGGTGAACACGTAATTTCACTTTATCCATTCTTCTTCTTCTTCCCTCTTTCCTTATCTTCTGCAATTCCATCCATTCCATCATTGCCATAGCCATAGCCACAACCACTTTCTTTGTGTCTCTTCATAGACACAAAGACACTTAACAAAAAACATCACATTCAATAACAACAACATAACATGTCTCTATCTTTTGTTCGTATCTCTTGTTCCTCTCATTCATTTCCACACTCTTTCCCATCATCTCAATTACCTAATTCCCGCACTGCCCATTTTCTCTTATGCTCTTTTAAACGCAGACACGTGTACGCTTCATCTTCCATTCAGCGTGGTGTCTTCAAAGTTTGTTCTTTTTCAACCTTTGGTGGAGCTTCTGAATTTGAAAGTATGAGTCAAAGAAGCCATGATGAAGAAGAAGATGATGAACAACAAATTAGGACTAGGGCTGGTGATGAAGATGAAGTGGAGGATGATGATGAAGAAGAAGGGTGTGTTAGTTCTTTTGTTTTTCCTGAAAGATGGGATGTTTTAGGTCTTGGGCAAGCTATGGTAATTTCACTTTTCATTTCTCATTCATGTTTGTAGGTAATAACATTGGAAGGAGAAACAATGTACTTGGAAGTTGGCAATGATTTTCAGAATATTTGCGTTGACTTATTTGAGTTTATCTACAGATATAGTTACTTGCAAAATGGTTTGGGAGAGCTTATGAAAACAACTTATAACATCGATAAACTATTTGCATAAGCTCTTCAATATAGCTTATGAAAATGTCTTGAAACTGTTTGATCTTATTTTATCTTTTGTTATATAATTATAAATAGCTCATACTAAAGCACTTGTATGATAAGCGTTTATGCTATAAGCGCTTAATTGAGTTGTTTATCCAAATTCCAAACATGGCCTTGGTATACCGAAGTTCATTCTAACAAACTCTTACACCATATATAACTTTTATTATGATATGTACATTGAAACAATGTTGCCTTTGGATTTATATGCATGCCCTTTACTTGTAAGAATTTAGTCATGTTTTTCTATTTTGTTCGCTTTCCTTCCAACAGTCAACATATTAGAATCCCTCCAATTATCGTTTATTTGCTGGGAAATGTCATGTATACTTTCATTTCATTGTCTTGAAATTAATATAGATACATCAGGCATTTTGATAATAGCAAAGATTCTTAAAGTGTGTTGTTTTTGGACTCTTTTTAGGTAGACTTTTCTGGCACAGTTGATGAGGAGTTCCTGAAGAATTTGGGATTAGAAAAGGGAACAAGGAAACTTGTAAATCATGAGGAAAGAGGTAGAGTTTTGCAAGCCATGGATGGTTGCAGCTATAAAGCCGCAGCTGGTGGATCTCTTTCTAATACTTTAGTTGCCTTGGCAAGGCTTGGAGGTCGCTCTCTTCGAGATCCTGCTATAAATGTGGCAATGGCTGGCAGTGTGGCGAGCGATCTATTGGGTGGCTTCTACAGGTTTGCCCTCATAACTACACTGGTCTCTGATCAAATTGTTATGGCTACTTAAGTTGTGGCTGGTTTTCATATAAGGAAGAAGTTAATTTGGAACTTGTCCTTCTCTGATTTCTTGACAACTATGATTGATAGAATAATCTACAAGTCTTTCGTTTAACCTTTTTATCTTCCATAAGTGAGAAGCATTTCTTTGGTTTGATTTTGCAATATGGTGATTTGCTTACATTTATTTTAAATTTTAGGGAAAAATTACGCCGAGCAAATGTGCAATTTCTTTCTGCACCTATCAAGGATGCGACAACTGGAACAGTTATAGTTCTTACAACACCAGATGCTCAACGCACAATGCTTGCATATCAGGTTCAATATACTTTATATTTCTTCTGCCACTTCCATGTTGCACTTTGAGGATTCTGTGAAAACATCTTTCTTAAGGAAATTTATCAATAACAATTTACATATTGTTCATTCATTTTCCCCATTTCCTCTCTAGTTTAAGCAATACACTTTTATTTATCCGAAAAAACACACACGCATGCTTAAGTTTAACTGACATATTGAATCAATAAACAATAGGAGTTGCTCAAAAGTTTCACAAGTTCTTCTGTTCGTATGTTAGATTGTTTAATTTTTATTTCATTATGAATGGTGAAGAAAATACCTATTTCTTTTTTAACATGTAAGTTCCATCACTGGTATGCTACACAAATATACATTATTTACTATTTAATTTCTTCTTTGAGCATCAATCTATGAGAAATTTGCGTTGTTATGATATATTGACAGAATTTTTTGCTTTCAAATATGTCCAATTGGTATGATTTCCCTAACTTACCGTTTCTGTTATTCTAGAGAATTACCATTTTTAAAATCTTGATGAGCATCGAGTTTTTCCTCCACCTCGGTTATTCTTGTGGAATACAATTGAAGACTTAAAATGCCTTGATTCAACCTGGAAACATTAAACTTTACTTTTGAATTTCGATGGATTGGGTGCCCAGAATATTGTTATTGATTATTCTGTTATGACTCTTCTCTGAAACAATTAATGTTACCTTGCTGACTATACACAATACAGAAGTAGTCAAACTCGTCATTTTAACAAGTAATACTTCATGCTGATTTTTTTCTCACTCGCCCTCTCTTCTGGTTGATTCACTTGTATGCTATTTTAGGAAATTTTAGGCACAGCTTTCAAATTGTATTTACCTTTATAAGGCTAAATTTATGGAATCTCTTCCCTTTTTCAATTTTGCGGTCATTATATGAACTAATGAATGGAAATCACTAATATTTCTGTATTCTGGTGTCAGGGCACATCGTCAACTGTCAACTTCGACACTTCCTTGGCAAGTGCAGTTTCTAAGACCAACATACTTGTTGTTGAAGGTTATTTATTTGAACTTCCTGATACTATTAAAGCAATAACAAAAGCGTGTAAGGAAGCTAGGAGTAACGGTGCTTTGGTTGCAGTAACAGCTTCAGATGTTACCTGCATTGAGAGACATTATGATCATTTCTGGTAAGATTATTACGCGGCTTTGTTTTTTTCACATAATGATTCATTCATTTCCACTTAATGTGAAAATGATTGCATTTTCACATATCAAATTGTATGCAACTTTCATCCTATTAAGCCTGGCCTTGTTCTCTAATAATAATGAATAGTAAATTTGTTAGGGTGAAGTGTAATGGTGTGTAATTATCTAAACATCATACTTTAATTTTCATATATTTTCTGCCGTATTACTTCAAAACAATGACATCTTTTGTTCTAAAACAAACTGCCATATCCCCTAATTTTGATATTTATCTCAGTTTTATAAAATGTGGGAAATAACTATCTAAGAGACCCCGTAAATGTGGTGCGATACTATAATCAATATGTGTGTGATGATAAGTATGGTAGGAGAATCATACTAAATGAATTTCTTAAGTTTTACACTACTTTTTTTATTACAACCTTTCTGTTATTCGCTTTCAATTGCTTCATTTGAGACCTGGTAATAAGAGATAACTAGGTTTTGTGAAGGATGGAAGGGGAAGGAAAGGCGTTCTGCTGATAGCCTAATCAAACTTGTCGGAACCAAATAATTTAACTTGCAACAACTCGGTGCATTGATTTAATCCAGAAATTAAAGATAAAGCATTGCTATTAAGTACGAAGATTGTGTAGTACGATTTACAAGAATACACGGGAGTTCTGCTTTTATTGTATTTAAAATAAATCAAATTTACCATTAATTAAGATCAGAACCTAATCTTACGGTTGTCTCGTGAAAACTCTTTTCGTAACAATTAGTATTTAAGATAAATGATATGCAGGTGTTTAAACTACAGAAATATATGCTTGTAAGTGACTTGTATTTGTCCATTCAACAGGGAAATTGTAGGCAATTATGCAGATTTAATCTTCGCGAATGCTGATGAGGCGAGAGCTCTATGTAATTTTGATGCAAAGGAAAGCACTGTTTCTGTTACAAGGTATCTAAGTCAGTTTGTCCCTCTAGTATCCGTTACCGATGGTCTCCGAGGCTCTTACATAGGCGTAAAAGGTGAAGCAGTATACATCCCTCCTTCTCCATGTGTTCCAGTAGACACTTGTGGGGCTGGTGATGCATATGCATCTGGTATATTGTATGGTGTTTTAAGAGGCGTGTCGGATTTAAGAAATATAGGTACAATAGCAGCTAAGGTTGCAGCCACTGTTGTTGCACAGCAGGGAACAAGGCTTAGAATTTCAGATGCAGTCAAATTGGCCGAATCTTTTGAATTTCAACTTGATACATCCGTTGTTAGGTCCGATATCGGTACTGTTTAATTAGATTGTAACCTTGTATTTAGTTCCAAAATTCTTTCATATGATGAATGAAGAAATGTATTCCTTTGATATGTTTCATAAGTCCTGTAAATACTTTCGTTGTAAAAGAATAGCTATCATGGCAATTAAATTACTTAGGCTTCTGTCCATTCTTCATCACACAATATTATTGTTATTAGGTACATTGATGTATTCTATCTAAATACCTATATGTAATATGAAGTGGGTTGGTCCATGTCATTTTGTATTTGGTCCATGTCATTGAAGTGGGTTGTGGTTAATAAAATATGCAAGGTGCCTATTTTATTCTTTTTTTAATTAGGAATTGTGCTTCGTTAATTGTTCATATTAATTTTGAAAACTTTTTTCTTGTAAAACTGTATGCATAGTCATGGCAAACATCATTTTTTTTTTTTGGTACAACAAACATCATTTTATTTATGATAAAAGTATTCAAACACGCAACTGAAGATATTAATCACTCCAAAGGACTAAGATTCAATTATGTTTTCCATACGCACTAACTACAGATTGAACCCTCAATCACACGATTAAGATTAAGGTACTCAAGTATCTATCACTTGTGTCACACCCATGTTACTAATACTTGGCTTTTATTTTACATTCTTTTTAATCATAAATTTAACTTTAACTGCATTATTTGTATAACAAATTCCAGACATCAAGTTTTAATTCAAGTATATTAAACTTTAATTTACAAAAGTTTGATTAAATTGTTGACAAAAAAAGCAACTAACATACTCCCAAAAAGACAAATTTGAAAGAGAAAAGTATAAAAAAATTACTTCACACCTTGTATCAAATGGACTTGAATTTGTCCCCCAAACTGAAATTTTTCTTTCTTAGGAGCATAATTTTTGTCATGTTACAAAGAAAGAAAAAGGATAAACTGATTTCGTGCAAGCTAGGATTCTCGCAAACTATATAAACTATTTTTCTATCCACATATGACATGATTTTTTCAGGAAGAAAAAAAAAACATAACCAAGGGGATTGTAATCAGTATCAATCAAGGACTTCGGGAAAATTGTGATTGAAGCTTTGCTTTTGCCTCCTCATTTCTTGTTGTTCATCCACCAGTTGATATATCTCTGTAATTCAACCAAGAAAGGACCTAAAAATACGCCTAACCGCTGTGTCACATGCCTATACACAGATGTCTACCAAACAAATCTATCTGGAGGAGCTTGTTCTGGAATCTGTCAAATTAAAAGACACGAAACAGAGAAAAATGTTAGCATATATCTCACAAATTAAGAAAACATCCCCAACACTTGAATTTTAAAATATATAGTCAACAAAAAGTATATTTCTGCCAAATTTTAATGCTTGGAGATGACGAATTGTATATTTCAGCACATGCAAGAACCAAAAGATCCTATTGCAGATTCTATCCAATACTATGACTGTATCACAGGAAATTTTGTCATGGTTTTGTAAATGAAATAAATGTTTTTGAGAAACCTGAATAGACACTTATTCCCAACCTCAACAAGGACAGTAGAAGACTATTACCTCTCCAGGATTCCATTTCTCCTTTAACCAGATACTATCATCCACAGACACATTCTCCACTTGGGACGCATTTCTGCAAGAATATGTAACCATAAGATTCAAGAAAAAGTATTTGTAACTTGCACATGAAGCTGGATTAAAAGCTCTATAAAGATAGCCTCAGAAAGTTAGTGCAGTAACAAAGGTAAAGTTTCCAAGTAGGTTCAATACTAACAAAAGTTGGAGGCTTTGTTCAAAACTAGTAATAATTAAAGCAAACAAAAGACCCGCCTGCTTCCAGCATCTCTACCAACATTAAAATCTTCTTAATCTTTAAACTGTAACATATGGCTATACTGAAACGACTTTATCACTGATATATGCACTCAACTTTGTCCAAATTATAACATTTATAACTGGTGCAATTGGGTCATTTACTTTGTAGGGAAATTAACATGAGTTTTCTCATATTAACAAGAGTATCAATTATGAGTTTCATCATAAAAGTGAATTACGTAAGAGTGTCGGGAGATTTGCTCAAATTGAAAATACATAACTAATTTGAAGATGCAACTATCTGAAAATGCTCAAGGTCAATGGGATGGGTTATGTCGTTATGATCTATATCGTATTAACTGAACTCTGTTTTCTAGAAAGTTGTACAACTATTTTTGGTTGACTATTGAATGAAAATGGATTTGATTAAATTGTCACAGCTACTATTTTAGAACTTTAAACTAGTGTGAGCAGTGACTTACAACTGAACATCTGGTGCTGTCTGAAACATTGTAGTGGAGCTAGTGTTATTGAACCCAAAGGGTGGTTGTTGGAACTGGGAAGTAGAACCTGGAAACCCTGTCAACCCCACTGGTGTAGGAAAGGGGTTGATTTGACCACCTGAGATTCCACTGCCGAATAGATTTCCTGAGTTGGGTGTGAAAAAGTTTCCTACAGTTTATCACAACATCATGGTCAAACAAGAAAAATAGAAGACAAATGTACTCGTAGTGTTTGTCATATAAATTTCACAAAATACATACCTCCACCTCCAATGGAACTAGGCTGCACCGGAGTACTCATTAATGGTGCAGAGGGCCTAACAAGAAAGTTACAAACAGATTACCATATGCCATGAGCAGACATAAAAAAAAATGAGAATATAAAATAAAGGAACAAGATATAAACATTGCATGGGAAGCAAGTTCGAGACCTGTATCCTATCCATTATAGCATACATTGTTTTCTTAGGGGAGACATAAGGTGGTTGAGGTGTGGAAGTACGAGTGGAGGGATAAGGAGGTTGTGGGTTCAACCCCCACCCACAACAACAAACTAACATTAACACCGATTTTGAATCACTCAATGCCAAACAAAAATACACTGATTTTGAATCACTCAATGCCAAACATAAGAAAACCATCATTTTAGGTATGTATTTGGATTTCGGACACCAAACTCTCATGACCTAGGTCATTCAACAGAACTTGCGACAGATATTCAACTAGTATGTATTAACATTTCTGAAACTGTAACCTTAAACCACTATAATAGAAAGATACATGTCTTTCACCACTCTTTTGACAATCACACCATGATCCCAAACAAAAACAAATAGTAGATAGCAGTTCTAGAAAAAGGAATCCCTGTAGAGGTGTGATGCAACCAACTAAATAAAGTAGGTCGCAAACAATCAGGCCTCGTCAATATCACTATACGATTGCAAACCGTATAGCAGTTAAGCTCTTTGCTTTCCCTGTTGGCTAAAATTTGGATATTTCTTGATTTAGGTCATTTTTTGACTCCACACAATTGAAAACGAAGAAAATGTTCTAAAGCATGGCATTGTTACCTTTCAAAGCCAGGGTTCAGTGAAGCACCCAGTTGGCTAAAGCTTGAGACTGATAAAGGACCATTATTTTGAGTGGCAGGTTGAAAGGCATTTGCATTGGCTCCATTGGATTGGAAGTTTTGAGTGGTTGGTTGAAAGGCATTTACATTGGCTCCATTGGATTGGAAGTTTTGAATGTTGAGAGAAGACGTCAGAGGCATTTTGTAGGGTTCAGAAAGTAGTTTGTTAAACTCAACCAACTTGGATTGTAATATGTTTTTCTCTTTCTCAACCTGTAACAATATATATATTTCAAGGTTAAACCATAGACAATTGCATGAACATAACAATCACCTTGTAGTTGCAAACATGAGTACAAAAAACAAATCGAAATAAGACTTTTCTTCAATAGAAAAATAAATTTACTAAAGAAAAATGAATTATAAGTAGGTAGGGCTTAAGGTATCCTCCAGACGGGGGATGGAAAAACAAAAGGGAATAAAAATGCAACAAATCAATACAATCTCTTAACATCACAAATAGGAATTCCGTGAAACTGTATACATATTAGAACAGGTTTCTTACAATTTGTGGCAAACTCATTCCTTTCTTATTATCCTCATAAGCCGCTGCCCGTAATTCTTCATAGCTAATATCTCCAACAATGTCACAAGGAGCACTGGATAAAAAAAAATAAAAAAAAGGTCAAAATCTATCATAATATTTAACTTCCGTATTAGTGCACTAGTTAAGATTCTTTTAAGCTATTTCTCTTTCAAGAGTGGAAAATTGATTAGGATCTCTTTTCAGTATAGAAGTTGGTGCATGAATTCCTTGAGGTGATGTTTTCAGGTTCATTTCAATAGATGGTATATTCCCAATGGGCAATACAGCATTCACTCCGGAACTTTTTTTACTCCTTATTACAAACTGTGAACTGACTGGCTAGTGGCAGAACTCACAAGTAACTAAAGAAGGCTCTATTAAAGTTTGTTGGAATTTGAATGAAAAATATGGTCATGTATTTGAACATTCCAAGCAAATTCCAATCACTTGGCTTTGTAATGCAAATGAAAATGGTCCCCATCAAAACCTCGTTCATCTTTTGGACAGCAACTTCGGAAACGATTTTCAAGGATAAGTAAGGGATTAGCAAGGGCTTGAGGAAATGTATAATGATTGGCGGTTCAATCGGTGTTAAATGTGAAGAATAGATGGAAAACTAGTTGAAATTGACATTCTTTTGAAACATAGTCCACTGCACAACTTTTGAGGAATACGCATCTTTGCCAACATGGTTTGCTAACTGCATTAGGTACTAGACTACTACATAATTACTTCCTCCATGATTAAGCAATATATTATTTATAGTAACAAACAAACTTGATAAATGTTTTCAAACCCTTATGCATAAAAATAATACCCTTTACAGTGACCATAGCATGTAAGAATCCAAAGTGGTTTCTCTTGCTGAAAATCTTCTACAATCTGGTGCTTGCAAGCCTCGGGATCTGTACATCTTCAATAACATAAACCAAGCTTTAGTGAAGTATATAATTTAACTCTTGAAGAAATGAACCCAATGCAAAGTGGAAAAAGAAAAAGTAAAAGGAAAGAGCCACAAACATTGATAAGGAACATGGAAATAAAATCATAATCGACATACTGAGACTTCTTTAATATAGAAAAATAAATATAATTAGATAGGGAGGGGAAACACAAGAGATGGTCATGTTAACCCCGAAAAATGACTACAAATGTGAAGGAAACAAAATAATGACACTAACTTTTATTTTGCTTGTTTGTTTAATTGAGAAAGCAATGTAACACGCGTGTTAGACACTCATTAGCATGCACTTTGGCTGAAACAAAGGTAGTGCATGTGCAGAATATATCATATTTTGTATCTTCACATCAAAGGCAAAACCCGAAGGATCATGAGTCTATAACTCCGTATATGCACAGTGTAGGTGTTTAGGCCTGGCTTTTTATGTTTTCTATTCAGAAGTAAAAGGGCATATATCCAACAATAGGTGGCATTATTTTCATCCATGTTCCCCGTGCTCAGTTGAAACTACACTACATCAACAAAAATGTCTATGTTTGATGAGAGATGGATGATGAATTGATCATTACTTACTTATGATTCACTGTTTGAGATTTGTTATCAGACTGCCGTGGAGTGCCGTTCTGGGGATTGGATGAAGACCGACTCCATTTGTTGTTTTCAAGGGGCTGATTCACCAGAAGTAAACCATCGATAGTAAAACAATTGGTCGCATAATTATATTAACAAGGAAGGTAAAATCAAACACAACAATGAGAACCTCAAAAAAGCTACTCCTTAAATATTGAAGAGCATCAATGATATATGCATGTATTATAAACAATGGCCAACAATTAAAAAAAAAACACTTCACAATCTGTATATACTATGGGATGTATCAAAGAGTTTGTTTAAGCTTATCTAATATGCACATGTATAGATGAGCTCATAACAATAGTTATGATCTGTCATTAGCTGTAGATAACTTCTTATAGACAGATGTTAAGCTATTGGTTATGTTAGTTTCTAGGGTTCGAACCCTAGACCTCCTGCTCAAAACTATTGCCAAAAACAACATATTTTTAATAAGCTGCACAAGCTAACTTATGAAAATAGCTTATGCAGAGTTTACCCTGCTCTCTCTTTGATTCGCAACCCTATTCATCTCCAAGTTCTATTTTAACTTTGAAAACAAAGGTTGACCATGCAAAGAGCTATTCAACATTTTTTTTAAAATGCACAGTTATTCAACATGAATATCCAAACACAAATAGCTAATTAAATTTAATCATCCATGACATAAACTCTCAAGAGTTTATTAAATGGAAAATTAAGTTGCTTAGACTAAGACCCTGTTTGGATAATCAACTTAATTAAATGCTTCTAAAATCAGCGTCTATCATATAAGTGCTTATATATAAGCTATTTCTATAACAAAAAATAAAACAAATTCAAACTGTTGTCATATAAAGCACAAGTTGTTCTCATAAGATAGGTCAAATACCTCCCCAGGTCCTTTAAGTTTTACGTTTGTACCGGATAGGTCCTTTAAGTTTTACGTTTGTACCGGATAGGTCCTTTAAGTTTCTAAAGTTTTAGATTGGTCCTTTAAGTTATTAAAAGCTTACGCCATTACCCTTTCAGTCAACCTCTTTTACAGTAAACCTTCGTTACGCCGTTACTCTTCAGAATGTATCACAGCCAACATGTAATTAAGGGATTCAAGTACATTATAATAACCTAACATGTATGATATCAGTACTGACAGAATGTACCTCTCTTCTTATTCCTCATTTTCTCATTGCAAATAAATTCTGCTTCATACATTACAATGTTTATTCTCATTTTTTCTCAATTAAAACTGCACACAAGTCGCTGTGTATGATATCAGTACTGACAAAACGCAGCATTTTATGCCACATCACGTACTTAACGGACATATCAACTTTATTGTAACGGAGGTTGACTGAAAGGGTAACGGCGTAAGCTTTTAATAACTTAAAGGACCAATCTGAAACTTTAGAAACTTAAAGGACCTATCCGGTACAAACGTGAAACTTAAAGGACCCGGGGAGGTATTTGGCCCATAACATATCATGAAGCTATGTAGCACCAACACTTCTAATCGAAGGTGTGTCTGGTGTCCAACACCGACAATTGTGATTACATTCAATTATGTCATTTTCTCAAATAATTATCGGTGTCAACTAGCCCACCCAAATTGGCACCAGGGAGAATCTAACCTGAGACCTTGAGGAGGAGCACACTCCAAGGCCCCAAGCCAACACCACCAGATCATCCCAAGTGGGTTGTATTAGTATTTCATAGTCATGCAGAGCTTATTGAAATAAAGTAAAAACAACGTATAAACATGTTATAAGTTGTTTCCATAAGCCCTACCAAATAGTCTGCTTATGCCGGTAGATAATCTCAAATACTAAAATCCAAATAGACCCTAAATGACAGTATAGAATTATATGAAAGAGCAACAAGAACCTGTGATTGGTTTGGTTTGAAATCAGAACGAGGAGCCCCATTTGAGTGAGAAGTGTTTTGTGAACCAAAACCAAAAGGGTTGGTCTTTTGTTGGTGGTTGTTAGGGGCAGAGGTAGAGGTGGAACCAAATCCAAAAGGGTTTGTATTTTGTTGTCCTCCTCCACCAAACCCATTATTATTAGATGTTCTCTGTTGTTGCTGTTGATGAATGTTTCTACAAGTATTTCCAAATCTACACCTGAAACATGAACAACAAACGCAAATTCATTCAATTTTTATGCCAAAAACACATAATCGATTATGTTATAAGAAGATAGTATAGAGAAGAGGAATGACCTGCCTCGCAGGAAGTGTTGACAAATCTCTCTCATTGCTTAAATTCAACAAACCACTTCACTTCACACTTCAAACTGCAACACCGTTCTTCTTGTAAGGAATCAACTTCTCACACCAGGTTTCAATTCTTTCTCACCAGTAAAAAACAAGGTATAACAAAATTACCGAACAAAAATTTATACAATTAAGGTTTCAAAGATCGCGTAGATTTTACTGTCAAAAAATCGCTTAGATTTTAAGCAAATATTAGGAGTCGAACTCGTGAAACTATAATTAACTTTAAGTCAAATACATATTTTGTCTTTAAAGTTTGACCATCTTCAATTGGGGTCCTTACTTAACAAGAACCATTTGAAATAAAGAATTAGGAGAAAGAAAAAATGAGTCTTTATTAAGCAACGGACAACTATATAAGGACTCTCTCCCAGACAAATAACGGGCTAATGTTTAAAACAATTAATAAAATATGTACTAGTTGATCTCATTTGCAAATGAAGTAATATTTTAAGTACTTTAAATTGGAGTCCTTATTAGTGGGACCTAATTAAATTAGTGGGACATATTTAAGTATTTTTAATTGGAGTCCTTATTATTGTATTGTCATTCGAGTCATTGAATCCTTAATAGGTACTTTTATTAAAAAATTATAAATAAGTGATGTGTACACGTGAAGTCCGTTTAAGGAGTCTCTATTAATGTACTATCATTGTGGATGCTCTTATAAGTTTTTAAAATTTTAAATAGGTTATTTAAGTTGTTAACTTAATACATCGTTACCTTTTTGGGACTTATTTGAAACTTACAAACTTAAAATAGATGCATTGAATTAATAACTTAAAGGACCTAATTGAAACTTAAAAAACTTAAAGACTAACCGATATTTTTATCAAATTTAAAAGACCAAAAATGATGTTTGGTCTTAGTTCTACATAGCTAAAACAATGGCATTAGTGGTCGTAGAATATGTTGGGCTGAGTTGTCCAGATCTTTTGAAACTCTGATATAAAATATCAACCAATTTAAAAACATATATTTCATATGAACTATGTAAATTAGTAATCTAATTCATGTTTAAAAAGGGTTGACGAACAAATAGATCAATGAGATTAATTTTTTTTTTTTAAACATGAGATTAAATTTCTTTTGAAAGTTTTTTTTGGTGGTGTTATGTTGTAACAAAGCCATCCAAATGTGAATGGTCTTCCATACGGGATGAGCAACAGATGCATTCTGATGTGGCTGTCATGTTGCAGTAATGCGTTGAAAGAGCATTAGAACATGAATATCGGTAGTTTTTCTACCACTCCTTCACCAAAACCAAGGACACATGTGAGAGTATCTTTGATAATTTGCTTTGAAGCTAGTTCCAATTTTCACCACCGCTCATTTGCATTACTATGGTTCGGTATGCTTTTTCTGCATTAAAAAACAAATTAAAAAGAGTATATACAAAGCAACCAAAGACTCTTTTGATATATTGTAGGGTTTAGTGGGCCCATTTTAGAGTTTTAGAGGAGTAGTATGAATATTTAAAAAATTGTAGTTGAGTGGTTTAAATAATTGAGAAGTGTGAAATAATATAATATATTATATTATGTAGGACCCATTTATATCACTCATATGAGTGGTATGGATGTGGATGTTCTTATGTGAACAAAGTCAGATAAAATGTTGTATCTTTTCATAAACTTTTAGCCACCAAATTCATCTAATATCACAATTAGGATCCCAACATCTTTGATGTTGAAGGAGCGAAAAGTAACCACTTGAGCAAGTATAAGTCTCATTGTAGGTTACCAAGTCCACTTATCATTTAGACGAATATCCAAAATTGTAGGAGGTTCAATTTGTTGAATAGCTTGAACAAGATTGGGTGACATCATCGTTGCCAAGCTTTGGAGGTCCCAACCACCATCCTTACACACATCTATCAATTTGAGCTCTGTATCACTATGTTTAAAAAATGTACTTGTTGACATAGAGGGTCTAGTTTGGTCCAATCCTCGTACCAAAAGTAAGTTTCACCAGCCCCTATACGCACCTTATAACCATGAGCAAAAGAACTTCTTTTGAATGTTTAATATGACATTTTAGAGAATTTCATCAACCTTCCTCAAGAATATTGGAGACCCAATATTATCTTTTCTATTGTATCCGGATCAGGCACTCCTCTATCCTTGGACGAGGCTGCGCGAGCAAGAACTAACAGACACTTTGCACATGTTCTAGTTGATGTGGATTTATCGGATTGTTTGCATGAAATAACTCTTTTTGAAAGGGAACGTTTCACTTATTTTGTGGACATTGAATATGGGAGGCTTCCATATTTTTTCTAACAAAGTCAAACCATCGGCCACTCAATAAAAAAATGTAGTTGAGTTGTTGATGAGAACCCTAAGGAGAAAGTTGTACCAAAGAAGGTAATGCCCACATATGAGCCAAAGGCTAGGGACTCAAAAGTGTTGGTCAATAGGTTGGTCTGAATCATAATGAGGAAACATGGCTACCATGACTACCAAAGAACATGGCTACCATAAGGCATAAGGTCGTGATCTAAAAGGAGTCGCAAACAAAAGAAAAAGAACGAGGCTCCTATTCGAGAGTAGTACAATACCTTAGTTTTTGGCTTTGGTGCCTTCTTGTGGGGTTTTACCATTATGTTTTCTGTATTTCTGCTAAAGCAAATTACTTGCATCATTGTCCCCAATTTGGTAACTTCTTGTGATCAGATTGACGTTTTTCAATAATTAAAAAAAATGTTAACATTATAAAGAGTGTTAACAATACACTGTGACAATGTCCCTCCAACATGAATTCTATTATCCAGTAAATTTATTTGAATGCTATTAATTTGTAAGGATCTCATTTATTATGTGGTAGGACCCATGTTCAAAACAATAGATTAATAGTACCACATATTTCTTTTGCCAATAATAAAGAGAGTATCAAAAAGATAGTGTAAAGCCAGATAATGTAGTTAGCACTTAGCATTTATCTTATTATACAAAAAAGACAATCATACGCACTAATACATTATGTGCATTCCTATGTGTATGTAATATTACACGAATCAACTACAAGTATATTGGTTATTAATGTCATAAGAAGTCAAGCTCCAACTCCAAAAGCAGAAAAGAGAAGCAAAGGCCAATAATCAAGCACTTTTAAAGTTTAATCCACTAACTAGTCCACTAGCCAAACAATACTACATATACTACTTTAAACTTCGAAAGGACAAGGACAATGGTCATGTACCAAACCAAGGGAATAACATTAATACACATCAACATAACTTTATTTTATTGCCAAACTAGATGCTAATGCTATACAATTCCTTTCTATAAACCACCAATATATACATTTAGCATCACAAAACCAGTACAATAAATTCCCCACTTATATTATTACCTGCTTTCCAACATTTTTTTATATATATATATTCTTCTCCCTTTTTTTCCTATACAATGTAGAGCAGTAAATCCCTACACCGGCCTCAGGGAACAAGGCTCAGGTGTTACAACTATGCAAAAAACATAAAATCATATTTTCTGAGGACACTGCGTTTTTGGTGTAAATCGGGTGTCTTCTGCGCGAACCTGTAAAGACTAATCCTCAAACCAAATATGACTTTAATGGCTGAGGATATCACTTTCAGAAAGTGATAACAACTGTTGTATATTTTTAGGTATAAACATTGATTGCTAAGTGACATTAAAACCACTATATAACATTATTATTAATTTTAGAATTCTATAATGATTCCTCCTCCCATTGGAGCTCTATGTGGAATTCCTTTTCTCCTCTTAACTGTTCTGTAACTCACTGCTGTTGGAGGTGGTGTTGAAGGTGTAAAACTATGACTTCTGTTTCTGCCACTTCCATTACTAATGCCATTCATTGACTCTTCACCATCAGACCCATCTTTCTGACTCAACATTTTATTCTTCCTCAACTTCTTGGAGGTTCCAACAATCTAACAAGAAAAAAATCAAAAAGTTGAAGAAGTCATTTATAAATCCACCTACTCTCATCATCATTTTCCTTACTTTTTCAAAGGAAACATAAAAAGTACACCTTAATGTTTGCATACTTTATACAGAAAAGAAGTAGGAGGTAGTTACAATTGTTTTACTTTACAGATTACATACAAGTGCAACATTTCTACAAAAACAATATAATAATCAAATTTAGGAAAGTAATAAGCTATATTTTGCTATTGATAATATGATCCAAAAATGCAGTTTGGGGAATCCATTTAACCATTTTAACACTTTACAATAGAAAACTTTCCACACAGGTCAATCAGCTTCAATTAGCTGAAACAATCATTGACCAAACTTTACTTACCCGACTGAATTCCAGAGAGTTAAGACAAAAATGAAGGGATAGAAAGCTATGAAGCACGGACACTCCTCGGATTAGACGTGTTCCGATGTCAGACACGTGTCGTGTCCGACAAGACACCGACACTTGTAATTACACTGAAATATGTGATTTTTTCAAATTATTAGCTGCGTCGGCGTGTCAGTGTCGTGTCGTGTCCATATTCGTACTTCGTAGATAAAAAGCAATTAGATGCATATGAATTTGGTTTAGTTAAAACTATATATTATATACCTTACAACCAAGAGAGCAGAAGCTGAAGGAATCAAGAAGGCTGCGGTCACAGACTTGGCAGGTGTTGGTGACCCCTTTTCCAGGCCTAGGTTGAGGCCTTTCATTCAAAAACACAATCTTTGCACTGTTTATAACATAGGTTTGAACCTCTGCTATGTCCAGAAATTTCTGTATCTCAGAAACCCTTATCACATCATGGTATGAAGACCTCCTTATCTATCAACATTGATAAAAAAAAAAATATCTTCATCAGAGAATTATCAACCACATTATTTATTTTAGCAAAAAACAAAATACCATAATTTAAATAAAAATTATCCATCCATCAAACCAGAACAATCAACAGACAATATAATTGAGTAATAATAATAACAAGCAATTATTCAAATGGTAATTTTTTTTTTTTAATTATTGAATTGGTCAAAGGGAATTATTTGATCATCACAATGCACAGTACACAATCAATTACAAACATCAAGATTATTTTATTATCAAATTTTCAGAGAATTGGGTCAAATTGAGTCATGAATTCCAAACCAAACACAATTAACTGATTTGAAAGCAAAAATTGGTACCTGAATTGTTCTATGTTGTTTGTGAGAAGCAAGACAAACAGAACAAAGGGCTCCATTGTTACAATCCAAGCAATACATATTGCATTCACTCTTGTGTGAATCTGAGTGGACTTTGCATTGAACAAAGAAACTTGTTTGAAGAAGTGGTTGCAACCATGGTGGCCACTTGTTTTCTTCTTCATTGTTACCTCCTCCACCTCCCTAATTCCACACAAAAAATAAAAATCAAATTTTTTCAATTGGGTATACAATTAAAATAAAAAATTACAAACAAACATTAAAAGGGTATTTGTTAATGACACTAACCATGATGATATTGTTGAAATTGGGTTATGCTGATTTTGATGAATAAGAAGAACCAAGTAGTAAATTGGAGGTGTAAAGAAAGAAAAAAAGAGAACTTTGTACAAGTATGAATGGAGAGAGAAGGGAAAAGGTTGGAACTTGGAAGTGGGGCTATGCTTTTGTAGTGGCGGGTGATGAAGGGAAGAGAAAGAGAAAGAGAAAGAGAAAAACAAGACCAAGTGTGCTTATCTTTTTGTTCTTCAAAAAACAACAACAACCGAACCTCACTCCAAACCCAAACCTAAGAGGCTGCGTTTTCTTCAAGGAATGTCATATGTGGTCACATTCTTTATTTATTAATCAATAAAATAAAGATTCAATTTTATTGTCTATAAATCTTAAAATAAAGATTTAATCTTCTCTCAAAAAAATTATCTTAATTTAATCGATAAAAATATCAAAAATGTTTAATCCAACATTGTAATTGGGGGTTTTGAACCCCAATTCACTTCCTCTAACCCTTATTACAAAAAGAAAAACCAAAAAACATTAATTGGTGTAACTTTTTAAATATTTTTATAAATAAGAAATGATAACCGGTGCTCCTCGGGCACTGGTTAAAAATATGAAAAAGGAAATTATATAGTAGTTAATGCATTGAAATTGTGTAATTAATTTATAATATAGTCAAAAACAGTTTTCTTTTATGGTATGTTGGGCACTGGTTAACAAGACCCTTTATAAATATACCCTTTTAGAAAGTTGTGAAACATTAGATACATCCACTAATATTAAAATCACAACCATTAAATAAATAAGGGGTAGAAGATTCTTTTAAGCAATAACTACATTTTTTTTTTGACAAAAAACAATAACTATACCTTAAAAGTTGTAACATTTTCTTATAAATATGACCCAAAAAAATTTGAAAATTTTCTTATATAAAGGACCGGAGGGTTTTTTTTTTAATGGTATTTATGAGTTTTCAATGGTTACTTTCATTTCCTCTGTTTAATGAAAAACTCAATTTCACTCATTCCAATTTTCTCACAATTCAGTTTAACTTTAGGCTAAACAATGTGACAACTACCTCAACTCCTCCACTTGTATGTCTGAGTGTTCATGGTTATTGTTATTTTGTACATCTATAAAAAAAAAAAATGCAATAATGATTTACTCATAATAGATGCATTAATTTGTCCTCAACACAAAAATATTATGACTAGTTTGAGTACTATTTATCGTTGAAATTAAATTGAATCGAAAAAATGTGAGAGTTGAAATTGAGTATGCTCTCTCTTTTCTTATGATAACGTAGAATAGTGGCTAAAAATACACATTTTAAAATGAATAATCGAGGTGTTCACGAGTTTGAACTAAGACACTTGGATATATCATGTAATATTTAAAGTGATCGAGGTTCGTGCCCCAATTTTATATATTATACAATGTTTTTACCATTTGAGCTAACACCGGACACAATCTTTTTTTTTAAGAAGGACGTCATCTCTCTTAACTAATTAAATTATTTAATTATTTCTATTTTTGTTAATATCTGCGTTTTTCTTGTGATGATTATTGCGTTTTTTCGTGATAAAAGTATGCTTTTTTTCATATTTTAGTACCGACATAGTTTGAGCCTTTGATTTATGGATACTACAGTTTGTATTATGTAGGTAATTACGTAATTAAACCGTGTACGAGTTTTCAAAATTGATTGCTACTAAGATTAATCGTCCCGTCCAATTTTAATTTACGGTCATTGTCCTTCAACCATATATTTTACCTCATATTTATTTTATAAATTTGCTGATGAAGCTTCTTCACATATGTTGAATATTTGACTTTGAACTTTTGACTCAAACAGGTTTTAAAAAACAAACTTTAGACTCAAACAATGCATTCAATTGAACCTATTATTATGTTCACGGTGCTTATAAGATATAAAAATGAATTTCTTATATGAAATATTCAGTCAAAAGAAAGATAATGAATACCAAAATTTGGTACTTAAGAATTTATATTTAGTACAAGATACCTAAGAATTTACCTCTAAAATTATTAAACCTCTTATTCAAAGTTTAAACTTTAAAGTCATTGTTATGTTTCAAGTATTTCAAAAAGAAAGTTTCCAATGCAATCGTATCGTATTATATGAATTGTGTATTCATAAAATAAAAAAAATTAGGTAGGAGTACTAATTTTAAGGAAACCTGGTAAGGAAGAATTACTAATATATACTACTATATAATATATACACTGCTGTTTGCTAAAAAAAAATATATGTGTATTTTCGTAGTGTTATTCCTTAGAGTATTTTTTTAAGTTAATTATATTACATTGACATTTTGCTTGCACAGTGTCAGCTTTGAATTTTCAATTTATATCAAAGTAGTTTGATGATGGAATTTTGGTCGAACCTCTATCTCAATAATACATGAGAGACTTGTCAGATTTTATTTATATACTACATAATATATAATTCATGCAAACTAAAACAATCAATAACCAAAACGTCACACCCTTTACTCTTATTTAAAATCATATCATAAAGTAATGTATGTTATAATTTAATGTATATCATTCATTATATAAACGCAATTCTAAAACTATTTATATCATAATCATAACAAACAGGGGGTGCTAGACTCTATTACATCAAAATGCAAAAAAAAACGACGCATAGAATGAGGAGGGGCATCTAAAATAGTCCAGGAGAAATCACCCAATTGGCCTAAAAGAGAAGAGAAGAGCTTTATAGCAAGAATTGGCCACATGACAATGGAAGCCAAAAACTTGGCAACCACGGTAGAGGAGGTTCCAAAATGACAATGTAAGCCTTTAATACAACGGTAGATAAAGGGTGAAATTTTTATTAAGCGGCACTGATGATTATTTTACGACTGTCTCGAGAGGATTCGAACTCAACATCTTGAGACAATGTCAGTCAAACTCTTACTACTAAACTAACACCTCAAGTGTTTAGCATTAATTACTTATACACTAGCAATTAGTACCTAATTTGATTAGCATTTCCAATATACTGCATTATGTTTGGCTTAATTTTTTTGCAAGGAGAATCTAGACTAGGAGGAGGAATTGAAGACACAAAGGCAGGTTAAGTTTGGCAACTGTGTCTGTCAGTTTTCATGATTGACACTTAGGAGAATGAATTGTGACAGTTGGATGCAAGGATAGTCATCATCTATTTAAAGGAATATATCACGAAAAAATAGTGGTTGCCATGTGTTACATACTTATTGTGTAGGTTCTGGTTGGAATTTGAAAGTAATATAGTATGCTTTTCAAATGAGAAATGTTACTAAAAAAACAGACTTTTCATTTTCACAAACTAAATTTATCATATTTCAGTCAAACAAAAGGGAGAAATTTAGTAGAAAGGACTGATAATCAATCAAGCTGTAAAACTAAAATCTATAAAAGTTTGGTAAGTGTCCATACCACAGTAGACTTCAAATGTAGTATAGCAGAAAGTTTGTATGATTCAGTTATTTGAGTGGTTAAATTGCGATTTTATTTCGATTCACGCAGTTTAAAACAGTTAAAATCATGACCTTCAGAATTCTCGTGGATTTGGTGTCCGATTTGAATTTTAAACCATTGGATTCAACTCAAACATTCCTGGTAAATAACTCTGCACAGTACAGCTTCTATTTGCAGCCTAGTTTGCAAGCAAAAGTGCAAAACTCACAATATTTCATTTTGACTGAGGGATAAATGTATTACTACTGTCCAAAAGAATGAAATACTTGAAATGTCACACATTATAATTTATGCCTTTATTTTAAAAATCTTAAATTCATTCAAATTTAAGATCGAAGTCTGAGAATTCAAATGTAAAATTAGGCGGCAACTTCACTTAAATGTCAAATTTAGATAATTTGGTAAAGTTAATTAGACAGGCCAAAATATCTGGTTCATGTTGAAGTAGTCCCTCAAATAAAATTGATCTCATATTTTAGAGACTGTGATCAATAAAATCCTTCAAGCAAAAATAAAAGAATCAATATAGTTTACATATTATGAGTATTGATTCAACATAGACCAAATATTACAAGAACTAACACCAAGATGATGAAGACCAAAACCAAATGTTCCCTTTTTCAGGGATTAGAACTAACTGATGTCTCACAAAACCAAATATTGGGTTTTGTGCTGGTGATCAAATTCTAAATCAATTGGAAAACCCCCAAACTTTTGGGGCTAAATACAGTATACATGTATGGGATTTTCTAACGCAAAACTTAATCACAAACACTAATCCGATTACCAGCTAACTACGGCTTCAGAAAAAGCATTGCCACCTTTTATTTACCTGGTGCTACAGCAACTATAACTTTGAATCAAAATCAGAGAAATGTGGTGTAAGATATAAATCCTCAAATTCATTTAAAATCCCTACTTGAAACCTGAGATTGGTAGAGTTTCACCTATGATGCAGGCAAAACCAAGGTTCATTCTAGGATTGAGTAAAGCTGTTAAATTGAAGGGAATACTATATGATATGATACAGTTATAGGTATCAATCAGTTATGCTGGTTGAGGAGGTAGATTTCTGTTCTACTTTATCATTGACAAGTCCATCAAAGACCAGATATTGAAGAGCTATGGAGTACTTTGCAGCTTTAATACTACCAGTACCTGTGTCATCAGTCCGTGAATAACTCCTACCTTTCAAAATAAATGATCCAGATATATCCCCTTCTGCAAGAGTGAAGACAATTAATTAATAAATAAATAAACTTAACTTATATGCACCAGCAGTGTAAATAAGTTTTATACAGACATCTAATCATATTTCACTGTTTTAAGTAGGTTTAAAGAAGTAATGTTATGATATATGATAAAAGAGTAAAATATGATTGGACGAATTAGTGAATATCACTCAAGGAGATACACGTGACAAGAAAGAGCAAATGATTTTTAATTGCTTGATATGCCATCTACAAGTGGACAAGGGACTGATGAAGGTAACCTTTAATTGTAAAAGTAGTATGTATCCATTTCTTATAGATGAAGTGAAACCTTGGGGAGTCTCCCTGGTGAGTATGAGTGTCTGACAAGAGAAGCTTGCAAGACCCTTTTTGACTGCCAGAGAACACAGAAAGGCAGCTTATCAATTATGATTATGTGCATTATTTTACTATTTTATCATATATCATAACAGTTAAGGTAAAGTTCAATAACTAATATGGTGAACTTGTTAATGAAACGTGACTCATTTGGGGATTTATCACAATAAGATGAAGTGAATCAATAAACAAGTGGTAATCACTTAATTTTCTTATTTCTTTTAATTTTTGACAAATAAATTTAGTCGGGGTAGCTAGTTATATATTCTTGGGGTAGCTAAATGAAAAACATACTAACTCATTCAAATAAAAGGATATTTTTTGGGGTAGCCAAAGCTACCCCATGGCTACACATAGCATCGCCCCTGCTCGATGCTAGTGTTTGAATGTTCATTTAACGTATGAATCTAAGGAACAAAGTTCCATTTTCTGAAACATAAAGCTAACTAAGAAGTAATGTCATATAAGTTATAACTGAGAAGAGACGCTGAGAACTTAACACATGAAGAAAAACTCTATAATCGGATATATGGAAACTTTAATTTCAATGTGTTGGTGATACGTTTCAATTTTCATTTTGACACGAAAATATGTTGGATAAGTAAGTAGACAGCAAATGTGAAAGTATGATCCTAGAAATTTCAGGGTATTGACTGCCAGAGAATATAGAAACGAAGCTTATCGTTAAGTATATTATAAGAATTGAACAGCTTAATCGCCTCCAACAAAAACAAATCATATCCTGAACATGCAATGGTAATTAATGAACACTCACTTTGCATAGTTAATAGCATTGTGGCACAAGGCTAAACTCTTGATCATGGCCAAGTCTCGCCCACGAGGATTAGAATATCGTTGTTGGCATACCCTTTTCACATCAGAATTCAAAATCAAAAGATGAAATGGAAAAACACATAAAAGTTATTTAGTTTATGATATGCTAAAAGCAAATTACTTGTTGTCAAAGAAATCTCCAAAATCATCAATTACAACTGCATCAGGCAATGTATCATACAGATGGAAGGCAGCAAAGTACTTCCTAATATCTTCATCATCATTCACATACCTACCTCAAACAATGAAGAAATAATTAAATTTTGCATAAGTATACAATCAAGAATAAAAATAAAACATTAGTGTTAAATAGTGAAAGATAAAAAGGTTATGTTATATACTTCATCTGTATATGTTGGAAGACGTTAGAAGATGGGTCAATACCCTGAAATTCAGAAAACATAACATAATATAAGGCTCTCTTTCAGCTTAATTAAATATGCTTATAAGTTATAAATAGTTTTCATAAACTATATTGGTTAAAACCGTGTTTGGATAAACAACTTATTTTGCAGCTTATAGCATAAACACTCATGATATAAGTGTTTATGAACTAAAAGTTGTTTTCCTGGAGAGCTTATGAAAATAAGTTGAGAAAGATGAGAGTGTGTGGGTACCTGAGAAAGAAAAGGGGGTTTGGAATCTAATCTGTTTTGATTACAGATGAAGACAACATTTGGGTTGGAATGAATTGCAGATGATGCTACATTGAATGCAAATTGGAAAAGAAGTGAAGTCTTTCCACTGTGTATAAACAATATCAATATTTATTCATAATATTGATGATTTAAGAACAAAAATTCAAGCTATAGAGAGAAAGGATATTACGAAGAAGGAGGGCCAGAGAGAAGAAGAAGATTAGAGTGATTTTCAAACTGTTGAAGTGAGTTTGGGTTGTTGCTTCCCTTCCAGAAGAACCATTCCTCCACCATCGTTTCGTTTGAAACTGTTGAAAACAGGTAATAACAACAACTTGACAACTTTTCTTTCATGTAACTTAATTTTGCCGCTAATTCTAGTTTTACAAGGTTGCTCTCCAAGTAACTCAACTTCTCAATTGATTGAAAGATGGTTTCTGATGGAAAAGAAAAGCCTATCGGAACATATCTTCTAATAGGTTTCTGTAATTAGGAGATAGGTTTCAATAAATCGAGACACTTTTGAACAAATGTAATAGGTTAGGGTCGTTCGCATTCTTAGTAATTGGTTGTTATGGCAAATAGAAAATAGTCTGTCACCCTTCTCAATTGGCAGGGACATGCATTATTGTATGTAGGGGTCGGGGTTCGAACCCCAGACACCCACTTATCCACCTTGAAAAAAATGGTAAATTTTAGCTACTTGAAAAAAAATAAAAAATAAAAGTATTTAGACATTAATGTTTATTTTTACTATTGCTTATCAAAATCATTATTTGATTAGATCACCATTTCAATTGTGATGACGGCATACTATTCTAATTACAATGAGAATCATCGATTTTTAGACTATTTTCAACAATTATTCCACCATAAACCATGATATCCATCCACATTAGACTTGGCCAAAAAATATATAATGATAATGATTATAGTAATAAGATCATAGCTATATTTTAAATTTGAGTCAAAAATCCAAATTTTAAAAGATTTATTACTATCCCACAAGTTGAACGCATACTTTCACAAATTGTATCAAGACAATCAACTCCAATAGGTCCTGCAAATCAAGGATCGGGTTCTCGATAGAGAATCAAATTATCAAAATCATCAATGATTATCAAGTTTGGTCTTTTGAGCATGTAATCATTTCCATCATCTTGGTGGGGGAATTTTGTCGAGCGATACCGTGTCGTAGCAGAGAGGAGAGCGGATCATTTGGCGTAATTGACGACACTATTAAGAGGGAGGGTGGTTTGATGGTCAAATGTTGATGACCATCAAACTATCAAACTCAATTACGATCAAAATAAGAAAATGAGGTCATATCCCACAAAGATGGAGATGGAAACTATTAAAGAACAAAAAGTACAGAACCCATAAACCTTATTTAACATCCCTTATCTCTCAAATGTTCCATTGAAAAGATAATGACAATCAGCAATCAGTTTGTCCATATTTCAGTTTGCAAAGCTGAACCTCATGTGAACAGTTGATAGAATACAATTGAAAATTAATCATAATACAAGAAAAAAGATTTACTGAAATAAATAAGTGAACTCAGCAACATAACTATTTCTTTCCACTGGCCTCCAATGTTAAATCCTGGAGATTCAGCAAGAGATCCTCTGCATTCAAGTAAACCTTGTTGGAAGAATTTGCGATTTCCCTAGCGATTTCCCTAGCAGCTTCAATTTTTCTTAAGGATATAAATGCAGGGTTGTTGGCAATAGCTTGACCAATCAATTGAGCACTTGTGGCTTCTCCCTGTATGTCAAAAATAAACCATTAAGTAATGAGAAGTTGAAAAAGTAGCTCCTATGTATTGGGTTTTGAGAAAAAAAGTTCAATAGGGGTCATGTTGAAGGAAATTTAGTTTCCTTCCTTGACAACTTATCCATGCATCACCAGTCGTCAAATAGGTTCATTCAAGAGGAAAAAATGGAGAGGAAGGGAGCAGGGAATAGAAGAACATTCAAAACTGCTGTGTTGAAGACGTATGAAGCTAGTTACAAATAACAGTCCTGATTATCCAGAGTTTATATCACTCAAACAAGACAACTGGCAAATACCATTGCAGCGATCTTTTCATTTTCTAGTTAATTTTATATTATATGATTTGGTAGCAATTTTTATATTTTTAAAAAAACCACGGCAGCAATTTTTAGAAAGATTATGAACCATCTTATATGTAAGAATCAGGCAAGTATTTTACCTGTGCTCTAATAATAGCACTTCTTTTGTCTTGTTCAGCTTTTTCTACAACAAACTTCGCTCTCTCGGCTTCTTGAGCAGCAACCTGCTTGGCTTCAATTGCAGCTGTGAATTCCCTCCCAAAAGTCAAACTTGTGATGGACACATCATCCAGTGCAATGTTGAATTGGGAGGCCCTTTCAGTCAATATCTTCCTTATTTCTCGACTAACAGCCTATAATTTGGATCATTTTAGAAATAATCAGTCACGCCTGTATGGTTGTGATTCGTTTTTAATATAAAGTGAATAGAGAATTTATTTCATTCTTAATAATGCAAATTCCGACTGATATGTAAAGAGGCATAGACCCAGTTAATCCAGCACTAGTTGAACAGAAGATAGGAGAGAATCTAGAAAATAGCTACCTCTCTCTGAGTAATGAGCTGACTGGCATTGTACTGTGCAACCACAGATTTGAGAGTTTCATGTATAATAGAAGGCAGGACCCTTTCATTATAATTCTCACCCAGAGTTCGATAGACCGTTGGTAATTGGTCTGGCACGGGACGAGTAAGAACTCTAAGTCCAATTTTCACCTGGAAAAATAAAAGATCCATAATAGATTACATGGAAATGAAACTATGATACAGATTATGGCCGAGTATTGCGCATAAGAAAAATGTGGAGATAAAAGAACCGTCTACACAGTAATAGAGTTAGAATGGACAACACTAGCAATTGCTAAATCAGTTGACATTTTTAACATAAATCTAGAATTTCATGGTCATAGATTGTAACATTGTAATAGTTCAAATATAAGGAAGCTGAGCAAAGTGCACAGCGTTGGAAGGATAACAGGTGAAATGTATGAATTATGAATAATGTGATACAATTGAGAATTGGTGGTTCAGTTCAGGCACAGATTAAGAGATATTCCCTCCGTTTCAAAGTGAGTGTCGTTTTAGCAAAAAAAAAATCAAAATGAATGCCATTCTCGCTTTTCAATTTAGTATTAATTAACTTTTTCCAACAGTATCCCCTAATTATTACTATGTACACTACTTCCAAAGCATCATATTCTACTTTAATTTATTATGATGGGAAATGCATCAATAGGTAATAAGGATATTTTAGTAAAAAGTAATGTCTTTCAACATTATTGCATTTCTTAATATGTGTGTAAAAACCTTAAAAGACACTCATTTTGAAACGGAGGGAGTATATGAAATAGCAAGATATCAGATTAGTGATGAGTAATATGATACATAAGCCCACAAGGTCAACAGCCCACATAGAAGGCGCAATTTATATGCAATAGCACTGTGCTACTAGAATTACGCATCATTAAAATGACTCCAATGGACTAAGCTGAAAGGGTAAGGTGAGGGAAGGTAAATCCAACTTCAAACCTCTGTTGTCAATAGCGGCCGAACGCGGCGCGATCGCGGACAAAAACAACAAAGCGCGACGCAGCGCTCCAGCGCGGAGCGTTTGGAGAAAGCGGATGAAGCGGGCGCAATTGCGAGCAAAAGCGGGTGCGATGTGGGTCAAAGCGAGCGCTTTTGACAACCCTGTGTAAAATACTAGATTTCCCTTCATTTAAAACCGTTTTTTAAGGGTCATTTTTGTAATTTTCAAAACCCTAACTATTACTCTTCTCCACCAGAACCAAATACACAGCCAAAAACTCAACTTCTTCATCGTACCAACAAAAAAAATCCATCTCCTCTTTTCATCATCTCAGAACCCATCTTTGTTCTCCTCTCTTCATCTCTTGATTTCAGAATTTGTCAATTTGTTAGTTGTTAATTGTTAATTTGTTAATTGGGAGGATGAACTTGTTAATTGTTAATGTTTTGCACTTTTGTTACTTTAAGCTTTAGAG
>Ga0228711_1001099_pt1 | contig 38316 bp, 19 predicted proteins | sample MedpolnodulmetaG_2_FD_177996 | JGI IMG/M metagenome (GOLD analysis project Ga0228711, IMG submission 177996) | Root nodule microbial communities from Medicago polymorpha collected in Santa Monica, California, United States - brown nodules | ecosystem: Host-associated > Plants > Roots > Nodule...
GGGGGGACTAAAATGAACTATGGGTAATTGTATCTTTATTAATATTTGTCTGAAGACGTGAATAACTTCTTTCAAAATAGGGGCGAATTTATTGCAATATGGAGGGAGAGGAATGTCATTTCAAAAAACACATTTAATTATCACGTGAGAGGAAAAAGTTTGGCCTATGAAGGGTCGCATTTAATACATACAGATGGGAGGGGGGAATATGTTTTATTCCAATGCATTTAATGATATGGAGGGAGAATTTTTTTTGGCTTGATTAGGGTTTATCAATTGTGCGTCCTGATAAGTTTTTATAATAAAAAAGTGTTGCGACAATGATTGAAGTGTCTGGTCTGGTAAACATCTTGAGGATGGACGTACTCTTGTTGATTAATATAACATGCAACACCCTGACGCCGACCTCCACCACAACGACTACTCCAACATCAAACTCCTTCAACCATCTAATACACCCAAATTAAAGAGAATTCAACACTTCCCTTTCCCACGCAAACAAAAGTCTAAGCCACATTCAAAATCCCACCCCTTAAGACACTCTCCACAACTCCCCCACCTTAGCCTCCCTTTTGTGTTGCGATCGAAAAAAGACGGGGGAAGACAACACATAATAGTTCATTTCCCCTCCAACGGTCCAATCATAAACTAGTATTATTACCATCTTCCACCTTCCTCGCCACCTCTCTGAATAAGCAACTAGTTCCGACAGACTCCTCCAAAGAAACAATATCCTTCCACCATCTCATAACACCACTAGGCCATGTCACCTCATTCCAATTGAAAAAGACCTCCAATTCGGATGATTAGTTTGGTGAAATGGAACACACGAGAGAATAAAATAGAAAAATGAAATTTAAATGGGTAAAATTGCACCAGACAAATGATATCGAGATAAAGTTTTCCATAATATTAAGGGTAATGGTAATATGTTTTTATAGTTTCTTTTTTTTAAACGGATAAAAATTATAGTTTTTATATTTTTTATTGAGATGATCTAAAAATGAATTGAATTTTTGTGAGGGTGGGTTGCCGGTGAAGTAATTGGTATTTGCATTGTGAAACATTTTATTAATTCTATTCAACAAATTTTTATAGAGGCAATTGCCCCATTTAAACGCATGTGCATATGCTACTAATGCCAATATTTTTTAGAGGATCCATTCAACACTTTGAAACTTGTAAGTTAGGATTCTATTCATTTCTTAATTGTTATTTGGTGCAAAATAAGTTAAACTCCCACAAAAATAACCCATTAAGTTAATTTTTGACAAAGCTAAGAGTATAGTACATGTTTTTCGTACATGTTAGTTGAAGAGATATTTTGATTTGTATTATCGTACCTCGTTTTAAATTTCTGTTAAAAAATGATTATCATGATTATACTCGCCAACTGAAAAATGAAAATTAAGTATTCATGAATTTTGCATTTTACACGTCTTAAGTACCTTTCCATGATTTTAGGATGGCACCGAATAGCGATACGATACCCAATATGGTATGTGGGTAGGATCCACGACACAACCAACTTGCCTCCTTCATGACATTGCTAATTTTTTTCATGACATTGCTAATGATATCCTTCTCATAAGTCATAACTAATTGGATATACAATAACAATTGATGATTAATGATTGCTCGTTCATAAGACACGTTCAATCTTTTTGTGTATAGTAGCAAAGTAAAATACTAGGAAAAAAAATGACTACAGTATATGACAAAAAGAAAGATCGATGACAAATGTGAGTAATGCAACTAATTATTATTATAAGAAGAACGACCTTGGAAAGCCATGTAATCGACCTGGTCTGTTAATTTGTTTGTTAATTATTTTTTTAATATCAGAACCTGTCATGGTCTAAACAATTGATCAGTGTATTCCAGGCTTCCAGACACGTTTTCCTTTTTTATTTTTATTTTAAGACTGGCAAAGGAAAATTGATAACGTATGTTGATATTAAATTATAAATGATTTGCTGAATCAGAATTGAAACGGTGTTGTTGGAATGCAACAAATGGAAATTAGTTGGGTTAGGAGCTAGTTGCAGGGAGTGACAATGAAATGCCAGCATCTACATATCATTTATAAAAATTGCTATTTTTTATTTAATAGAAAAGTTAATACACGTTCACCCAAAAAATATTATTACACCTTTTTTTCTTTCACCCTTATACTGTTTGATTACTTACTTCGTGCCTCAAAAACAAAAGTTGATTCTTACTTCGTGCCTCAAAAAATAAAAGTTGATTACTTCTACGTCACATAATCTGATTCATCCATAAGAGTGTAGTGGAGCTGACATAAAGTGCAGACAGCACCATGGTTATGTGTATTTGGTTCGGCTGGTGATTAAAATTGACTTTAGTATAATTAAATTTGATAGTATTGATTTTGGTTAAAAGTGAACTCAATGTAGATTGATTTAAGTTTGGATATATGAATGTTAAAATGATTCTTAGTAATTGATCTTGATTGGGCATAAACGCTCCACCAAACAGATGTTGTATCTCGCCTCATGGCCCATGTCGAGTGGTATATTTGGTCATTTGGCAAATTTATTACAAGTAATTGACATTTAGACAAACATTTCGTGTCCGTTTGTCTGACCTTTTTATTGTATTGTTACATATAAATTATGTACATTCGTTTTTATGAATTTTTAATTAAAATTATTTGATTTTGATTAAAATTATAGATATTTTGCAAACAAATATAAATTTTTATCTTTTTTAATGACACCAACAATTTAACGTTTTATAGACAATTTTGTTTAAAAATCAATAATGTATTGAATGATACATTGTAGTATGTGGGATCAACATCTCCCCTGATCGGTTGTGGGCACTTTCACGTGCCCAATGTTCTACTCAATCGACGCAAGCTCTTGTGAGGGTGGGATGGGGTTTTAGACTCCTGTGGTTTGTCGTCCTACGATACGATGACTATTCTTTAAGGTATCAACCTCAAAGTATCGAACACAACCCTAAGTGTTAATGCCAAACGACAAATGTTATATGAGAAGTCGTCTGTGTTAACTTCAAGGTACCAAACAACAAATAACTATGAAAATTTATAAAGATTTAACAAGACATCGTCAATCAATTATAATCATCTAATCATTGAAAGAATAGTAAGATTTATTTTTGGAGAATTAGTCACTTTAGTCCCTGAATGGGAAAGAAGTAGTCATTTTAGTCCTTGAATGCAGAGAAATTGCAAAACAGTCCCTGGATGTAGACTTTGTTGGTCAATTTCAGGGACTAAAGTGACTAACGAAGTCTATATTTGGGGACTAGATTCACTACCGGAGTCTGAATTCAGGGACTAAATTGACTAGCATAGTCTAAATGATGATTCCTTCCCTATTGAAGGACTAAAGTGACTATTCTTTTTTTTTTTTCTTCCTTACGAGATGTTGTGGCAGCAAACAATATTAGTTATTATCTATAAAATCGAAACTGAGAATGGTAGTAGCACAGCATCAGATCCGCACCTCTGTCGGCGAATATCCGTTTGGTGATTTGGCACAAAATTAACTGTAGCATCCGATGCAAGCTTAACACACCGTTGGTTGAGGGGTTCAAATTGCACCGCACGACCCATTAGGAACGCCATCTCCGTCAACTCTATGTGGGTCCACTTTACACCCAATCAGCTACAGCTCAGCTTCAACACACACTTTTATTCCACATTACCGGAATATGCGGATAATGCTGCTGATTCATGCTGAGTAAGAATAATTAAGGTAGTGCTATTTTCTCTTTGCTCGTGTTAATTAATTACCTATATCCATTCTGGTACTACATTAATTTCTAGATTGAGCATCTACTCCAAAGTTAGGCAATAAATTCCCTCAAAAGACTAGACACCAAAGTTCTGATCTCTATCGTCTCACATTGATAAAGATATTACATTTTTTTATATATTAGTTTTTTTTTTCCTTTCTTTCTTAATATGTCAATTTTTATGAACATGGGGTGTAAAATTTATCATGCTTAACATCAAGCGTGTTTTAAAAAACTTATTTGATGATATTAATTTGATACATTTTTAGTGTAAAATATTTTACACCACAATCACTCATATGATTAAATTAAAAAAAATTAAATGATCTGATAATTATAATTTATCAATATACTCCCTCCGGTCACATTTATAACAAATTTCTTTTTTTTAGGTTTATTGAGTAACTAATTTATCCGGTACAATATTTAGACCACAAACATTAGTTATTCGATGAACCTAAAAAGTTGTTTTTTGCTTATAAATATGACCGGATAAAATATCAATTAACAATGGTAACATTTATCATTAAAAAAAGATTGAATTAATAATGTAAACAATTATATATTTTCAATGTATATAAATTAAATTCAAAATGTCACTGATCCAATGCATTTTCATTAGAAATCCATATATGACCCAGTGTTACTCCTTTATTCTAAAAAAACACAAATAATGTAGAAATAATTTTTAAAATAAAAGATGATAACTAGTGTTAACTCTTTGTTTCTTATGTGAAATCATTCATGCAAGTAAAATTTAACTAACTTTTTTTGAAAGACTAAGAATTATTTTATTCAATAAAAAAAAAGGTTCTATTGAATAATTAATTAGTCAAGTTTTCTGAATTGGTTTACATCTTTTTTAGAATAGTCCTTATGTGAATGGAAGGTAAGAAAATTAGTTTGATTCCATAGGATATATTCCAATTCCAATTAAATTGATTTTCTTCCTTAAACAAAAAAGTGGAAGCGGGAATAGAACGCGTCGCTTACACCTCACTCACATTTTCCCATTTCCACCTCTACTTAAGCATCCTCTTTCCCTTCCTTCCTTTGCATACTCAACAAGCAAAGCAACCATTCCATTCCATTTCATTCCTTCTTCACGTTTTCCTTACTTCCATATTCTCTCTCTCCCTCGAGATCTGTGCTTCCTTCCTCTTCATCCTTCTCTTCATTCTCAACTGTCGGTGCGTTTACCCTTTCTCTTTTACGCCACCGTTTCACTAGGTTTTTTCTTCTGTTTCAATGCTTCAAAACCACACGCAACATCATTTTTTTTTTTTATTATTTTCCAATACTTGAGAAAATTTCATTATAGTTTTTCAAACTCCATGTTATTCTTGAGTTACTCAATAGGTTTTTTTGTTGTTCACGTTATCATTTTTTGTTCAGATCTATGATTTTTTCTGATGTTATGTATATTTTCTTAATTGTAACTGTTAATGTTCAGGCTAATGGCTTCTGAATCGGAAATTGTCACTGTGGTTGGTTTCAACTCATTTTTACAATTTTCTTATTCAACTTTGTTCCTGTTTGTTTTTTGTTTTCGTTTTGATTTTAAGAAACTTATTTTCTTTGATTTTGAAAGGGTGTTTCTGAGGTACCAACAATTTCAGTGTCTGAAATCGTGATGAATGTTAATTTTGTAAGTCGTATTTTGCAATGTTGTTAACTCATATGGTGATCTTCTTTTTTTTTTGGATAAATGTTAGATTGTATCAATTTTAATTAGTTTAATGTTCAAAAAATGGTTTGATTGATTTACTATTAGTAAGATATTTTTGGACCACAGTATTTTTTTTCACCGTAGCACTGACATTTCTGATCGAAAGTATGTGCTTGTATTTATGTGCCATTTTCTCAAATTATTATTAGTGTTGACGTGTTAGCGTTCATGTTTGTGTCCATGCATCATATGTTTTCCTAAATATCTTTGAAATTATGTCCGAACATGATAATGATGGATCTGATTATAATTAATTTTTGAAGCAGTCTGATTATAATTGTTTATTTTTTTTCAGGCTGAAGAAATGGCTCCACCAATTGAGACCCCAAACAAGATTCCCACCGCGAATTACACCTCACCTCCACCTCTTAATGAGAGGATCCTTTCATCATTGACTAGGAGGTCTGTTGCTGCACACCCATGGCATGATCTTGAGATAGGTAAGCAATGTTGTTGAAAAATGGTGATATATTGATCATTAGAGCATAATGTGCTGCTACTCTGTTTCTTTTCTTTAGTTGTTTTGTATTGCTGTATTTGGTATTCTAATAATAGTGTTTTTCGAACAATGTAGGTCCTGAAGCTCCCAAGATCTTCAATTGTGTAAGCATGCTGGACACTTAACTTACAATTAGTTGTATATGTTTCTTAGAATAATAGAATTACTCGGGAGACTATTTACTTTATAACAATGTTTTCAATTTTCATTTACAGTTTTTTACTTTGTATGCTGGAATGAAATTTCGTAATGGATTTTCTTTATTAATTGTGATAGAGAGAACATGGATGCTAACTAGAGAAAATGCCTTTTTGAAAACAATGTTTTGACGCTTTACAGAATTTTCAAAAATATTCAATCTATTTTTAAAATGTATCTTAAGAAACTTCCAAGATGTCTTTTATAATGATTATTTTTTCTGTGGAAATAAAAACAAGAAACACCAAAAGTAAACAGGCCCTTAGTTGACGATTCATGTGGTTTTTAGCTACTGACAAACATTGAACATATTGCGTAGTTCTGATTCTGTTTTCATCCTTGCTTTATCTAGTTAAGCAGTTTTATTATAAGAAATGGCTCCTGTTATATTGTTGACTTGTTGAAGGGCTGTGTGTTGAATATTGATTACCTGAACCCAAATCAGACTTAATTTGTAGTATGCTTGTGCGACTATAGGGTTAAGCATGTTGGGCACTATTTTGTCTTTATTATTTATTTGTTTTTCAAAAAAAAATCTCTCAGATTTTTCAAAATTTCAATGTGATTGTTTCCAATCACAACTTGGATGGTTCCTCTTTTGAGCTTGTACATTCTTAAGGTGGTATGTTATTATGTTGTGATCTTCATTGAGGGATCTGACTTGATTACTTCATTTTTGAAATATTGATGAATTTTAGGTGGTTGAAATTGGGAAAGGAAACAAGGTGAAATATGAACTTGACAAGAAAACTGGACTTATTAAGGTGATTACGGTTTCTTAGCTCTGTTTTTCCGTTGTTGTACTTGATGTCATTTTCTGTTCCTAAGCAAGCTTTTATGTGTAGGTTGACCGTGTCCTTTACTCATCAGTTGTGTATCCTCACAACTATGGGTTTATCCCCCGCACTATTTGTGAGGATGGTGACCCCATTGATGTCTTAGTTATTATGCAGGTATTTTTGTTTACATATTGTCCACTTCCCCTTGCAAATTAACTTGCTTTGTGTGTAAATTCCATAAGATCAAATATGCACAACATATTTGTGCAATTGTTATACGATTTGCCTTATTCATTGAATTCCAAAAGAAAACCTGCATGTTCTTTCAAAAAAAGAAAAGAAAAAGAAAACCTGCATGTGTTGAATTTTTCTGAACTTTATGAATATTTTGTCCATGAAGACCTCTTCTGCTTCTTTAAAAAATGGTTTGTTAATAATAGTCAACTTCTGGCCAGCTTTGATTTCAAATGCAAGAAGTTGGTGGTTCTCAATATTTTAAGTTATATATTTTGATGATTCTAGTATCTTATAAAATAATCTTATTAAATTGCAAAATCCTTGACATATTTGACCTTATCTTTAGCCGACTCAAGGTGATCAAAATGTGCAAATGTGAGTAAATTTTAAAAATGGCTACTGTAATACAATTTCACAATAATACATGGTAACAATTCAAAAAGAGGATGAAGTAATTATCTGACTTCATCTAGTATTAGTCTATTAGATGCATCTTTACTACTTTGCGATGCTAATTCTTTTTTGTGCTACAACAGGAGCCAGTTCTTCCTGGTTGCTTTCTTCGTGCCAAAGCTATTGGTCTCATGCCTATGATCGATCAGGTATGTGAAACATTCCCTTTCCTAGACGGCAATAACTTCTCTTTTGATCATTATCGATCAATCACTAATTCTTATGAAATTCAGGGTGAGAAAGATGACAAGATCATTGCTGTCTGTGCTGATGATCCTGAGTATAGGCATTACAATGATATCAAGGAGCTCCCTCCACATCGTTTAGCTGAAATCCGTCGCTTTTTTGAAGATTACAAGAAGAATGAGAACAAGGAAGTTGCAGTTAACGACTTTCTTCCTTCCTCATCTGCCTTTGAAGCTATCGAGCATTCCATGTAAGTAACAACAATCTCACTCAAATTATTCAGTTATCGTTTTCTGATGGATAATAGGTACATTGATGGGTTAAACTTAAATTTCTTATTTCATATACTCTGTCAGAACATAATTACCAGGATTTCAGTTTTCATACTCAGTTTATAATCTTCTTCTTTTTATTGTTGTGAAGGACCTTGTATGCAGACTACGTTGTGGAGAGTTTGAGGCGGTAGTATTGATGCATATGGGATTTTGTTTGGTCTTGAAGATATGTTTTGAAGACTGCAATTTTATATCTATGATTACGACGAAAAAAATGATTTGTACCGTAATCCTATCCTATATAGCATGTACATTTGTCTCCCAGCTGACAACACATGCATATTCTACACATATTTGTGCTTAACTTCGTTAAATTTTGGATTGTTCAATGATATATTCGTTTATTAATATACAAATCTGCTTAATATCATTCTTGCTTCATTTATCCTGTAAGATGCCACTCGATTCTTTCCTCTCATCCAAACTTGATACTTGATGAATTGTCAGAGCAATGATCTCATTAATTAGTGGGGTTCACATCTAAACCAATTTAAAATTGTAAAATTTATTTATTTTATAGTAATCAATATAAGATGTTGTATTAGTGGTAGGTTTTGTACACGTTCACCTATCCCAACTTTAGATATGAAATGGAAGGAAGGAATGTGCTTTTAAGTTTTGAGTTGGAGAAAGCACATAAATTTGAAACTCACATTCAAAACGCATTAAAAGAAAGAAGCTGTGATATCTCAACCACAAACTATTTTTGTAATAACAACAAGATATAGAGTATGTGATGAGATGTTTACCTGAATTAACTGAAGGACCACAAAGTGGTAGATATCCACTTAAAGAACAGAAGTTGATAGATTTGTCATATTTGATATGGTACTGGTTAAATCAGAAGATTGTCTATACTTATACTAGTGAAAATGACTGTTCTTAGGAAACGTTTTCTTGTCAAATTAACCAATTTACAAAGAAGATTGCTTTTTTGACATTCATTGTGTCTTACTAACACAAGTAAATGACCAAAAAACCCAGCGGCAGTTAATTGCCGGCGTGTTTTTAGTTATAAGTCAGCGATAGTTAACTACCGCTGGAGATATTTTAGTCTTTTACTTATGTTTTTATGAAGTATTGAAAGTCAGGAAAGCAATTATCATTTACAAATAACTAGATAACTTACATTAAATTACTAATACTAAGCGAGTCCATTCTACAACAAAATAACTACTACTGAGTCCTAGTACACATTTCAATTAGAACCTGAGCAATCTTTTGTCTTCTGTCCACTTATAAATCGCTAGAGAGATGCTTTTATCTGCACACCTTTGTTTAAAAACTAATCCCATCCGGATATTACCAAACGAGCAAAAAATGTGGTTTTGTAATTCACCCATCCAAAAATGAAAAAGAAAACTGTTTAGAATGATACATCCGAACGGGATTAGATCATCTCCAGAGGAACAAATGCGTACTCACACTTATTAAGTTTTAGTGAAAAACAATTGAATGATTTTGATTTGTGTCAACTCATCATTATTAACTATATTCATTTTTTTGTCAAGTAATCTAGTTGCCGACAACTATACTAACCCTTTGATTGATGGATAAATAAAACTTGTCTTATTTTTTTAAGGGAAAAATTTGTCTTAATATTATTTTAAAAAATATTTAAATATTATTTTGCTGACACGTCTAATAAATGATACTCAATTACTACAGTTTTTTAAATAGCATTAAATATTTTTATTAAATAATAACTTAGCTAACATGGTGGATCGAATAATCGTGGTATTCATTGGATATCGTGGGAGTATCTGTGCACGGTTCATGGATGTATGAGATTAAAAAATCTAGTCGTGGGAGCATCTGTGCACACGGTTCATGGAGGTATGGGATTAAAAAATCTAACATTTTTTAATTTGGCGATGTTAGGTAAACAAGCTTGGAAGTTTCAAGGCGTGATATTTCCCTAATAATTGTTACATGGTTGTTTCTTTGGGTCATAATCCGTGTTACGTATGGCAGAGCATTTTGAAGGCTCGTTTCATTATTAGAGGCGGGGCGCGGTGGTGCATGGGATCAGGTGTCTCTATCCCCATTCTTAATGAACCCTGGTTAGTGAACATAGCCAAATTTAACGATGACATTTCAAAAGCACCATTGTTGTAGAGATTTTTTCCCGATGAATAGTTTAATTCACCCTTTATCAAAAACTTGGAATCATGAAGTTATCCATCGAGTGTTGGATAATGATTCAACTTCATCTAGTTTAAAGACTCTTTTGTTTGAATAAGTGGTAGAAGACAAGATGATTTGGAAAGCCGAGAGGAATAGGATATATATTGTCAAGAGTACCTATCGACTTTGTGTTTAGGATTCGATTGACACCTCTCACCTCTAAAAAGTAGGGAATTGGTCTGAAATATGGCGGCTGAAAGTCCCTCCAAAGGTTAAAAACTTGGATTGGCGCATGTATCGTGGATGTTTACCCACCCGTGTCAGTTTGCAAGATAAAGGAGTACATTGTCCCCTCATTTGTGTCACTTGCGACGACCCTTATGAATATCTTCAACATGTTTTCTTTGCCTCTTCTTTTGCTATGCAGGTTTGGCTTAGGACCGGGTTATGGGATGTTGTGCACCATGCTAGTACTCATAGTACAAGTTTCGTTGACACTATTTTATGCATAGTGCAGGTTCTTCCTTGTGAAGATGTCCAATGATTTAATGCTCTCTTGTGGAGTTTGTGGAAGCACAAGAACCTTAAGCTTTGACAAGATGTATATGAGACAGTAGCACAAGTTGTTGCCAGAGCTTTGCATCTCATGGAGGATTAGAGCTTAGCCAACATTCCTCCAGGGACAGCAAACAATAACCATTCAATGGCTAACAACTTGACTTCCAACTCCACAATTCCAGTTGATACTGTTGGCTTGTCTTATGCAAATATTCATGAGCAACAAACACATCCAGGTATGTCCCCTGTTTCGTGGTAGCGACCACAACATGGTCGGGTAAAATGCAATGTTGATACTTCATTTTTGGAACAACTAAATAGGACAGGAATTTGGGTGTGTATCTGTGATGAGGATGGCGTGTTTGTTCTTGCTAAAACTATTCCGATTATGTATTGTTAATGTTGGAGAAGCTATGGGTTTCTATCATGCGGTGGAGTAGCTAAGTGATACGAGGTTTGACAATGTTGACTTCGTTCTAGACTCAAAGCTCACCTCATATGCTTTCAACCATCACCATCCAGATCTTACTGAATGTGGACATATTATTTCCGCTTGCAGAAGACTTTTCTACTCTTACTTCACAAACTCAAAGGTCAAGTTTAATCGGTGACAAATAAATGATGAGGTAACTCACACCCTCGCAAAGGTTGCCACATTATTAGCTAGTCCCACAATTTATTATAATGTACTTCGTTGCATTGAGCATCTTATTATTAATGAAATGTTATAAGCATCTTTCATTAAAAAAAACTTGGTTAACTTTAATTTAAATTTAAAAGACCAACGTCCAAGTGCACAGATACACACTGAATTTAGAAGAAGAAAAATCCTCCTACAGAACCAAACCCCATTCGAACAAATTGAATAAAATATCCCAGACATTTGCTTAACAAATCACACATTGCACCAAAAAAGGGTATTGAGCAATGGTGACAACTGACAATAATGTTTTTGCAAAGTTATGGTTGTGTTGGATGGTTTCTGATGGCGATATCTGTAAAGGGTGCCACAGCCAACGATGGTGAATAAAAGAGATTGAAAGTATAAGACAAATATTTTTAATGTTATAATGTAATGAGACTACATGACTACTCGATTGATATTTGATAGTGTCTTTATCATGTGAAAATGACTAAAATTATTATGATTTTTTAAAAAATAGAAATAAATTTCTATACTAGAGAGACATTTTATGCCAAACTTCATACATGATAACCGAAACAAAATAATTTGTTGCATAAAAAACATTTTTTCAATGTAATTCGTAAAAAAAAGTTTTTCCCAAGTGCTAAAGTAAGAGCATCCAACGTGGAGGACAACATTTTTAGACATCAATCACATGTCAACGACTTCTCAATTTTAAGTCCAGGAGATGCATCGGCTCATTTCCTAATTAGAGCGGCTATTTAAAGTTGTCACCATGTTTTTAGTCATGTTCCAACTTGTATTGCGTACACTATTTTATTTGAAATGCTGAGTTTCAGTCCAAAAAAAATCATAATGGTTATTATGAACATTGATCCATTCTAGATTAAATTTATGTGGACCATACAATATTATCCATTTTTTGACAGTAGCGTACAGTGCTATACACATACATGAAAGTTGACACACATTGAAAGTGTTAATTGTTGAAGAAACTAATTGATTTTGATTTAACTGGATACAAATTTTCTTATGTTACTGTTTTTAATTTAAATTCACAAAAATATAAATTCTTTTGGAGTCAGATTCCCTACAGTAATGAATCACGATCAATTTAAGATCAGCTGGAAGCTAAGTTGCAAAGGATTAAAAATAGTAATCAATATTATGAAAAATAAATAGTACGTAGAGTGATGCATCAGAACGACACCTAATCATTACATGCAACGAGAAAATGGTTTGCTCCTCCAATTATGTTCCAGAAGAGATATCTCTCAAGATATTGCTTCATCTGCTTATTGTCGGAAAAATTAGCCCTGAGGCATAATAAGTGAACTTCACAGTGAATCCTTCCATTTGATGCAAATTGCATGTTATTTCTCAAGTGTTGAATATTGTGTTTGTTATTTCTCTAACCCTTTGCTTTATGTAGAATCATCATGCAGATTTTTCTTAAGTCTTTTATGAGTGAAACTGTGAATCTCTTTTTTCATGGTTTTCCATTTCAAAACTCTTACTACTAGAAGATTTGTCCTATTCTTGAATCAAATTCATTGTCCAAGTCCATTCATATATATTCCGGTGAATAATTAGATTCAAAAGTAACATTGTTTCCATTGAATATAGACACATCCAAAAGAGAAAATGGTTTCCAATAACATCAGAAAACGACTATAACAAAGCAACAAACATAACAATTAAGAGGTATCTAGTTCTCAAATGATACAATGAATAAAAAAGAGACAACCATTTCACACAAACTCAAATGATTACTTCAAACTAAGCAAAAACACTAAACAAGTAGTTGGTATGAAGTGGTTAATAAACTTCACTTAAAGACACATTGTTTCGGACAATCTCCATTTGAAATATGGCTGGAACAATATTTAGCCAAATTTTTTAACTTGTTGGCCGAACTCCAGATTCATGAGAATCGGAGATTATGACAAAAAAAACTAAACTAAGTAAAAAGGAAAGTAGTTAAATTTAAATTTAGTCACATACAGAAACAGAACACAATAAATATCTGATGCTTTTTTTTTGTTACAAGGCAAAAGACAAAAGGAAACAACACCGGAGGGGAGACATGGTAGATCAACTCAGAATCCGAATTATCACCAAGTTTAGCAAAATAGTCTGTACATTGATTTCCCTCTCTAAGAGTATGACAAACAATTACATTACTTTGCCCAATTAAATCTTTAACATCTTGAATCGAAACAACATAAACACGATATCCCATTGGTCGCCCCTTAAGGAGGTTGATACAATGCAAGGAGTTGGTATAGCAAACAAACTCAATTATATTCAAGTTTTTTGCCAAAATAAGCCCCTAGTAGATAGCGTAAAGATCGGCATACAGGATGTCAGAAGAAACATTGATGCAGCCAGAAAAACCTAATAAATAGTATCCTTTATTATTTCAGATAAATCCACCAAAACCAGCTCGCACGGGTGTACCCATGAAACTACCAACGACATTTAGAATGGCACAAGAATGATTATCATTATTCCATCTAATGAATTTGTCAACCTGATCAATTTGAGAATTATTTTTGAAACAAAGATTGAAAGAATCTACCATACTGTGAATGTTGTAGGAGAGGCGACTTAGAGTCCAGGTCTCGTTAGATTTGGATGACACCAAACCCACCAAGCAGTGGCCGCAAAAATGTAAGAAAGATTACCTAAGGAACCCTCTTTTAACCAGTGGCTGACCTCCATATCTAAAAAGAAATTCTCATCATGAAAACCGACATTGTGCCAAATAGATAGAGAAATTGCAGTCACGGACACAATGAAGAAAAGTCTCATCTTCAAGACCACGACTAGATAGTTAGATAAGTTCTGTTTGTAATCTTTAGCGTATACGACTAGGTCATCCCTCTTATGAAACCTTGATTCATATTAACAAAAGGTTTCCTTCTACTATTGTTGTCAACAAAGATTTATCTCCCTATGATGTGTTTTTATGCTAAACAAAGAAATACTTTCCTTTCCAAATTGTTTTGCCATTTCCAAAGATTGTTTTGGTTTAGTACACATGGATATATAAGTACTCTTTTTCGTTCCATCGTTGTCTAGTCATCGATATTTACTACACTATCCATCAAAATCGTATTTGTAATGATAATACATTGTTTACATAATTGCAACATATAGACACAATGCATGTATTCAAATTAATTTCAGAGTCACATAACCACCAACAAAGTAAACTTTCAAGATATTTACAATTAGTATCACAATGATACTTTAATTTATGATAACTTGGACAACATTCTTGCTTGTCGACAACATGATACGATGTTGATGTGACTTTAATTTATTTGTCAACGGCAGAGTCGCCATCAACAACAAAGAAGTGTTGTGATGTTGACACAATTGTAATTCCATTGTCTATGAAAGTAGTGATGATGTTAGATGGTGGCATTACGATATTTATTTAAGACAAACAATTAATCTAAAAGGATGAGAGACATTTATATTAAAAACTTATTTTAAAGATCTTTTTTTTACGGTGCAATTACAACTTATGAAACGTGTACAATAAAAGTTACGAAACAATCCATTTCTAATCATCTAGTGACAAAAAATAAATGGTTAAACAACCTCTGCAAAGTAGTTGGTTGATGTGTGTGTAATGTTCTTCAATGTTTACATCAAAACTAAATTGGAAATATACTTACTTGAATATATATAACAATCCCTTATAATTCGTTCATCATAAACTACCGACATTTTTTATTCATAAGTGTTATACTTATTCAATTGATTCATTTTTCATAATTAATAAAAAAGTATAACATTTTAATTTTCTACAAAGTCCACTAAAATCAATTTCAAATAAGTTATATTATTAATTATTTCAAAATTGATATGTAATTCAAATTTCCATTTTTATTTTCCCAATGAATTGCTCATGGAACAAACATTTTTTTTAAATAATCAATTTTTAGTAATAGGAGTAAATAGTGTTTTATCTACTATTAAGCAAGTTTTGGTCTACCTTCTGTAAAAAAAATTAAACTTTTAATTTAAAGATTATTTGATTTTGAACATTCATATAAGTTGATTGTGCAAATAAGCTTGTGTGATGCGCTAACTTGAATTTTTCATTTATTTTTAACTTCTACCTTGCTTTGCTATTAACTAATTAGATACCCGAAGTTGTTTGGGTTAGACATATACTAGTTTTTGAAATCTTATTATCATCATCATCATCATCATCATCCATAAGTGTGTTTATTCACAAACAAATATAAATATTTTAGATTGAAATGATACTTTAATGCTACATAAAAATTATTTTTAATTAATTTGTTTGCCAATGGTAGAGTCGCCATCAACAACAAAGAAGTGTTATGATGTTGACACATAATAAAAAAAATATTCATAAATATTTGAAAAATTGTAATTTATTGTAACAAATTATGTTAAAATTAGCTTAGACATTAATTAATTTTACAACAAAATAATTAGGAAGTAATTAAAAAAATATAAGAAAAATCTAATATATACGATCATAAGTAATATATCTAGTTTATTATCTTTACAATATATAAGGAAAATAAGCCATTTCATGTTGATTTATACACTTAAGCAAAATATTTTGCTGGTGTTGTTAGAAAAGTTAAAAATTTATATTATATTCATTAAAGATTACTACGGTCTCAACAAAATCAAAGCAATCAATTGGTACCCTGAAGATGAACGGAATTGTCGATGCCTTAGCTTTTGCTAAGGATGGAGAGAAGTTGTTGAGCTCTGGTGGCGATGGCCATGTTTACCATTTAGATTTGAGAACAAGAACTTGCATATATACATAAAAGGCGTAGATGAAGGTTTAAACAACATGGTGCTTTGTACTAGTATGGTTTGCATCATTACCAGTATGGTTAAGGTTAGTTAAAAACACTGACTTGTGGTATTGCTTTTTTATTTTCATTTTTTATGGAGGTGGTAGTGAATTCTGAGACTTAAGTTGTATGTTATCATCATTAATTAATTATTGAAGCCTTCACCTAACATTATAAAGATTATGTTTGTGTTATCATTCTAAATCAAGTGCTTATTCAATCTCTTTTGAGATTCTTATTGAAATAAATTTAAAAAGTTCTAAATGTCATACTTATTTCTTAAAATGTCTTTGTAAAGCATCTCCAGATTCTATAGTAGTTACTGGTCTATAGAGCTTAGGTGATTATTCTAGTGATGGAGAAACTTTGGATCCTCTTATTCCCTGCAAACTCTGGTTCACATTGGATCCAGCAGTTCCCTCGAAGCTTTGTTTAGTACTTCACATTTATCACATTTTCACAATTCACATAGGAACACATACATGGTCATTTTAAGTGTCTGAGTGTCTTCTTTAAGTATTAATATGCTATGCTTTATTTTTATAAGTCATGCATGCATGCATGCACGCACACACGGCCACACGCACACAAGTCTCAAGATCCCAACAACTTGTTGTTTCTAAAAATGGGTCTTATGCAATCACATATATTATAACACATTTACAACAATTATCAAATATACTAATATTCATTTTAATTTATTCAACTTGATTGCATGCAGTTACAACTTACGAAACGTGTATCATAAAGGTTTTGAAACAAATTTTTCTAATCATCTGTTCACAAAAATAAATGGTTAAACAACATATCTAAAATATTTGGTTGATGTGTGTGGAGTGTTCTTCAATGTTATGACAAAACAAAATTAAGAATATTCTCACTCGAATATGTATAACAATGCACTATAATCCGTTCACCATAAACTACCGACATTTTTTTTATTCATAAGTTCTATACTTATTTAATTGATTCATTTTTCATAATTAATAAAATTGTATAACATTTTAATTTTATGTTAAGTCTAATAAAATCCATTTTAAATTATATTGTTAATTATTTTAAAGTTGACATCAAGTCATCAACCCAACAATTACATTGTTAATCATTTTAAAATTAAACATAAACCAAACAATATTATCATCTTGTATTTTCTCAACAAAAAATATTATTATCTTACACAATCAAAAGTTTCGTTATACTTTCTCAACAACATCTACAACCTTTTGTTTTCATTCTCGAGTTATTTGTTCTCCCCTCATATGTAAAGGTAGAGTTTCAAAAAAATTATTGTTACGCCTATCAAACTCTAATATTACATATTCAATTAGTTTTCTTAGATTAACTAAATAAACTCTTTTTAGAATATACTATTTTCAAAAGTATTGTTTTTTCCAATTATCTTCCAAGTAGCATATGCTCCCCACTAACTAAGAATTCAATGATAGTAACAATAATCATGACCAAAGGATTACACATGGTCTCTAGAATTCAGTACACATGGTCATTTTCACATCACCGGTTCCAACAATTGAGTATGGAAGAGTTCAAATTGAGTTGAACGTGAATGCCTCTTTAAGTACAAGAACAAGATCAACCGTACAAGTAGCAAGTCTTTAAAGGTTGTTTGCTTTATTCTCGTGTTTCAAATTTCACCAAATTCAAACAATACATCACCGGGACTTTATTGCAAGGTGTAACATGTTCTGAGATCAATAGTGGTTCTATAAAAATTTTACTCATTTTGAAAACAATAAAGTAGTTCTAAAAATGTAGGACCAAATTTTACTCATTTTGGTTTCTATAAAAATGTAGGACACACAAAAAGAGAATGTCCAGTAAACTACTAATTCTCTATACTTTTGTTTTATGGTCATCAGTAAGAATACCTAACCTAATATATTATGAAACTAAAAACATCCACCTCCATGTCATCTAACTTGGTGGTATAAATGGACTCTATCAATTATTTTATATTAGTTCAAACGTTTGAATTATTTAAACAACTCAATTATATCAAAATCTCTAAAATGGATTCCATTGATGATTTTAAAATTATGCATAAAAACAAATTTCAACATACTAGTTCAAAATAAAACAAAAACTAAGTAAAAAATGGCTGACAATTGCAAGGATCTGTCGTGTAAGCAACGATGGAGGGTTTGGTTACTCTTCTCCAATACCAATTATTTAAGGTATTATTATGACACAGGCATTGGTTATTGTGTAGGTGTAGCCACGGTAATATGCAGTCGATATTGATGCTTTAAGCTTCCCTCACCGGGGATGGTCTAAGCTTTTTTTTCACATGCTAAAGTAAAAGTAAAAAACAAGTTACAAATGACAAAGTCAAACTAAAGTTTCTCCTTTCATAGTGTTGTAGTGGTACTATATCGCTCCCATTAGCCTTAAAAATAATAAGAAAGTTAACTTTCCAATTTTACTTATTTCCAAAACCTCGATCTAGACATACCCCAAAAAAGACATTATTTTTTTTCTCAGCGTTTGGGATCCCAACTCAAATCTGGAGGGAAGCACCCACTTGATACTAGGTGACTACCGGTGGAGAAATAAACAGTAAGGATCTGCCATCTTTTTTTTTCTACTCTATCCAAGCAGTTGCTACTGCCAAGCAATGTGATTTGTAAACCCATGTTTCAGCTGGAATTTACAAAAACGGCCACAGTCATGAAGGTTATAAAATATATGGTGAATGGTGATGAAGATGACAACCATTGACTGACTATGAGATAAATTATAGATGAGTGGCTATGTTAGAATACTTGCATAGCAAGAGATAAATGCTAGGAGGCAAAACAACTTTAGAACTGTTTGGAATTGTTTTATTTATTGGGAATATTGTGACATTCACCTTGTATCATACCAACAAAATTATTAAACTTCTCCGAGATTCAAAGCCATATATAGTAGCAAAAATAAATAGAAGGTTGTGTGTGTGGGAAACATGGTAGAGTTGCCCATGAATTGCAGACTGGTTAACAAGATGCCGCAATGGAAGGGATCCATCAATTCCATGACATGAATCATATGTATAACAGAAAAGCTGTCCATATGCAATCGACTTCCAGCGTATTCTCGGTAAAATTCTTGACAAATCATTCATGGATTTTAATAAAATGGTTCATACTCGCGTCAGGGCTTGTTTGTTTCTTTTGTATCAACATGTCTCCAAGGGTTGAGAGCTTCTCTAATTGCTTGAGCTTCTGGGGAATTCTCCAAGGCACGCTTTTCTGACTCCAAAACAGTTACTTTGTCATCTGCACGATGCAAAATTGTGAAACAAATTCATACGTTGTAAACCTAAATCCTTTGATGATTACAAAATTCAAGAGAGCAAGCAAAATCCTCGAGAAAACAATTATTGAAAATAAATATCCATCCTCTCCATATGCCAAATATCGACTTAATTGGGCAATTTGACCAGAATAAATTATGTAAAAGACACAGGGAAATGTTTAAATAGATGTAAATTCATTCAAAAATAACTTTTTCAAGAATATAATGAAGGGGATTCCTCAGGCTTTTAGAACTTAGTGTGTGTGGAGTGTAGAGGCAGTTATAGAAATTATAAAAAGAAATTTTGTGAATAAAATTTATACCCACCTCATGGGAATCTATTTTCCCAGCCCTTCCCTTGGGAATAAAACCACCAGAATGTGGAAGTTATTTATTTTCTCGGGGAAAACTATAATATCCAATAGTAAACTTTTTAACCAACATGGGAATACATAGCCTGTTAGTCAAGATATTACTGCAACTGCTGAAAGGGTCTTACGAGTTTATTACAGACATAAGTTTAGAAGAGTAATACTTACTTGGGCACAGGCACAGACACAAAACTTCAAAAAATTTATAAGAGAATAAAATTCGATGATGCAATTGATGTGACTAAACTATTTTTGTTAAACTTTGTTCATTTCATGTGAGTGTGCCTATGGAAGACTTGCTCAGTTTAGGAACAATAAATAGGCCTCTGGTCGTATAGTTTACGAGGAGGTAGTTAGGGGTCAGTTAGCGTAGATAGGTTGTTATCTCTTGTTATTTCTGTTAGTTTTTTCTGTTATGGTCAATCTATAAATAAACTCCCTTGTTTCTAGTTTAGGCATCTCGAATATTCATTGAGTTTTTGACTTGTTCGTCCAGTGTGAGGGGAGAATAGCTCCATTCCGTAATCTTTTCTTACTGTTATCAATAAATTCAGGGACGACTAAATCTCTTTCTGCTTGTGGCTGTTCAAAGTAACCTAACACAGTCCTACCTATATATCATGGGAGTGTGTTTAGATGACTAAAAACTAACACATTATATGATGGAGCCTATGATATTTCCCAAAAAACCCTTCCCATTGAAAGACATACTAGACAAAACTCAAAACTTCACTACATAAAGGAGTGGTGTATCTAGTTGTAATGGTAGTAATATATTTTACTGAAGATACCATCTAGTAACCAGAACCACTATCCTGCCACTGTACAACCCAGCAGATCAGATCATATCCAACAACAATTTGAAATTATAGTAGATTTTTAAAGTCAGTATCAATGAGAACATGAAATGGAAGATACAAGAAAATGCAAAGGTAGCAAGAGTGTTTAAAGAATGAGAAAGGAAGTTTCTCACACAGAAGCCTGTTTTGACCATGAAAAATTCCATTGAAGCCCCAACCAACGCTGACGCAACCCCAATCTTCAAGTACCAATCGAGAAACTTCGTTTTCAACTGCACGAAATTGCAAAAGTGATTATTGAGTAAGATTTGAATAAAGTCAATAGAGCTCGATCTAGACCATTAAAACAAAATTTGAATACATGATTGTAAAATCCACAAGACTAATTGGACCAGAACAGTAGATAGCTTAAAATTATAATTGAGAATTGAACTTATAATGGAAAACTACAATCACAACCTATCACTAATTTACTTTTAAATTTCATCATTCACGAGCATTTGAAATAATAACTGCCAGCTCAGTAAGTACAACGAGTGAATCAAAGAAAGCAAAAGCCACATTGACCTGACAGCTGACACCATGACATGGTAACATGATTTGGCCATTCTCAATTTAAGATGTATAGTTAAAGAGAAGGAAAAAATCACAGGAACAAGTTTAAGAACACTTGCATATCGAAAGCATGGGAGCAGTTCAGTTCAGAAAGAAAATTGAACACCGGACTGTTTTTCAGTTCAGTAAAACCAAAAAGAATCAGGTGTTTGTGTTTGGTGTTTCGTATTTTCAAGCCAAACCAGTTTCAACCAAACTGCTCCAGTGCGAACCAAGCTAAATTCCAACATTATGAACTGAACTTCCCTACCTATATGAATCAAAATGTTTTTTGGTGCTGAACTTGTTTTTAAACTATGAACACCGACGCAGTGAAGACTGTTATTCTTTACAAAGATATGAAATTTGTGGCCTAGTTGATCTTAATTTACTATGTTCATTAGCGAGTATAAGTATAACAGCTTTCTATCATCAAACAGCAAAGATGGACAATGCATAGTTTCATTGCTAAAATCACAAAGTTGGCAACAACGAGAAGAGTTGGGATGGGACACAACAGATGGTAAGATAAATTTAGACCTATTAATTGACGGTCACAACTATTCCTAAATTAAGAACATAAACAACACGATTAAATATTGAAGGAAGAAAGGATCCAGGCATCATCACCATGAGTAAATATAAATAAATAATCAAGAATTGCATGTCAAAAATCAAAATACAGGTTAGATTAGTCAGGTATTCTGAAGAGCAGTAGAACTGACAATGATACATATCACTAATCCCTACAGACCGAACTAAAAACTATACTGAAGGATCCAGTTTTAGAACCAGATGATTAGTTGCACAGAAACTCTTTGATCTTATATATGTTTCACAATGAATCTAAAAACACCATATGGTCAATCAACTTGCACATAATATCATAGCTAAAATCACCAAGCAACTCCCATCGGTAATTGATTACTGGAAAGAAATCTATATATGAATTATATTATATAGATATAACTGGTTTCTACTTTGGGTCATGGTAACAAGTGTTAGCCCCTGGGGCACTAGTTAAAGAAGCTAAAAATAGTAGATTTACAATGGAAAAAATGATTTTAAAACTTTTATGAAGTTGAATTCACCGTTTCCCAACACATTATTTTTATATTTGCTTCCTTAGCCAATGCCACAGGGCACTCTTTAGCATTTTCTTTCTACTCTTCCTAGTTTGTAATGGTTAGGTGCCATTTTTGCCTTTGTTGTTGTTGTATTCAATGAACAAGAGCAATAGTACATCATTCATAATTCTTAGATCCATAGAATGAAGACATTACATTGAAGTGAAAATGAACCGGAGGAAACACATGAGTGCAAATTAAAGGTAGAAATCTTACATGGCAATACATATAGTCAGAAACAGAAAAGAGATTAAGAACTAGAATTAAAAACTTTGATTCTCATGACAATAGGGGAATCTAATTGCTTGTTATTTTTTATTAAAGATAAAGCAGTAACTACAAATCAGAAGTGAAAATAGAAAATCAGCACTAGAATAGTTAGCCAATATACCATCGATGAGAGCCTTTGAACCTGAAAGCGTTGCAGTAATTTCAAGAGGGTATAGAGTAAGTTTCTGTAAACCAACACCAAGCTGATACTGTTCCAATATAGTGCAGCAACAATGGAGGTGGAATAGAAACTAATATTACTTGAAATTTACCTAGACAATAAAGATACATTAGCAAGTGCTTAAGGAAATAAATAAAAAAACATGTCAAATAGGTAAAAGTTGAGTTCTGTCCCAGTAGTACATAAATTAACAATTCCCTCAACTAACACCCGCGTTTGCATATCAACCGCAAGGTTCGCCATAGTATATAAATGAACTAAATTTGCATATAAACTGAAATATAGAAGGCTGTAACACAACGAAAACAACAACCCAGAAACTCAATTCATTCCTTTCATACAACAGCAGCAAACAAAACACATCCATACATAGAAATACAATGCAACAAAAACCAGGCACGTTGGGACATATTGTAATGTATCATGAAAATCTTTTCCAAGGGTAGGTCAGAACCAATATGCTAACGAAAACAAAACAAAAGGATTGTTTCATATAAAAATGTCTAGAATATAACTATAATGCAAATTTTCAAAACTTCATTTGTGGTGATACTAAATAATATTAATATGTATTATTGCATGAAGAAAGATTAAATTACAAGGAATGTTGAAATAGGAGAAACCTTCAATAATTAGGACATAAATTAGAAGGGGGTAGAACAACAAATTCAAATCAAATGAATATATGCCATAGTTATTAGTAGCAAGTGGGCAATCCCTATACATGTCAATAATCAAAGACATATATCCTCTGTTTGGATAAAAGGATTAATTAAGGGCTTATAGCAAAACACTTATCATATAAGTGCTTATGGATAAGTTGTTTATGTAAGCTATTTTCATAAGTTGTCTCGAATAGCTTATGGAAATAGGCTGAAAATAGGTTATGGATGTGTGATAGACGGTTTTCATGAACTTTAACAATCTCACAATATTTATGTGGGTATATAAGCTAAAATAAGTGAATTCAAACATGCTAGTAGTAACCACTCAAACTATGCATTTAACATGTAAGAAGTAAAATTACACAAAATTGGATGCAAAATGAACCAACACGCAGAGTAAGGATTGAAGCAAAAAGACAAATTGAAAGAAGAAAATTGTAAGTAGAAACGAGAGAGAGAAAAGAGTTTGAGAATAATTATTATTACCTATTACCAAACAATGGCGACTCGCAGATCGGAATAATTGATAGGTTCTCGTCGAAGTTCCTACTTGTTTGTTTACAAGAAACCTGCTTCCTTTTCTTTTTCTTTTTGGCTAAATTGTATTTTTGGTTTTAACTATTATTGCTTTGGTCCCTTAATTAAAATTTTAATTCAAAAAAGGTTAGGTTAATTGATTTACACATTTGGTTTTTTTCGTTAGTTTTAATTCAAAAAAGGTTAGGTTATCTTCATTTTCTTCTGGAATTTTTATGGAATTCTTGTTATTGAAGGTTGATGGAGATGATATGAAGATGAAAAAGAGGAGAAGAATTGAAGAAAACCTAACGTTTTTTAATTAAAACTAACAGAAAAGACCAAAATGTGTAACAGATAGAAGTTAAGGGACCAAAATAAATCGAAGGGACCAAAGTGATACAATCTAAATAGTTAAGGGACCAAAAATACAATTTAACCTTTCTTTTTTCAATGGATTTGTTTTTTTTTTTCTCAAGTGGTTTTTGTTTTTTTAAATTTGTTTTTTTTTGGGTACATAAAGAAAACAAAGAAAAAGAAAAACGAAAAAGAAACTAGACTACTATCTTAAGAACTGCACTCTAGACGCATCAGCGAGAAGAAAATCTTTCAAGCTCGGGAGGGGATTCTCCAAGCTGCACCAAGAAGAATCATGATTGGTACCATGCTTACCTAAAAAATCCGTACACTCATTTGCCTCTCAAAAGGTATGGGTAAGAAGCACATTTCAGGGGAGATTAAGGAGATCATTGATATTTCTGATGATAGTTGCATAAACATGGCAAGAATCGAGAGGAGCTTGAATTAAGTTTATAGCATGCAAGGAATCTGAGTAACAAATTACATTCTGGTGCCCTTTATCCCATGGAAACTTCAAACCATGCATGATCGCAAGAAGTTCCGCATGCAAGTTGTTCGAAATACCAATAAATCCCGAGAATCCATAAAGTCATGTACCGTCCGAATTACGGAGAACACCTCCAAAGCCTGAGCGGCCAGGACTACCAAAACTACTCCCATCAACATTGAGAATTGTAGCTTCCTTACGGGAAGGGTGCCAAGAGGTTCAACGTTGTTGTGGGTGAGAGAGAACACTGCTACCCAAAGACGTTAAGAGAGAACTAAGATAGCTCCCAACATTATGTCGTAGTTGATGATAGCTAACCTACTCATTACCCAGACACATTGAAAGTCTAAGAATTTATTTTATTTTATTTTAAAGGAGAAAGTCTAAGAATTTATTGTTTTCAATTTATTTATTTATTTTTTTAGGAAAAGTAACTTATATCATTTCATTAAATATTAGTAAATCAATGATACATGTTGGAATTTCATCAAAGATACGGAAGCTAGGAATGAATGTGGATGTCTTAGCTAACTCATGAGCAACCATGTTTGCTTGTCTCCTAATAAACTCAACATGATGCTCTCTTCGTCCCGCAATAGATGACCCATTTGAAAATGTGTAATTTTGACCTAACTTACTTTGACCATATTTTTCTACTAATATACAAAGATAAATAATATCATATAAGATTTCGTTAGATTTGTCTCGATAAGTATTTTCAAAATATCAAATTTTCATGATTTTTTCTAATATATTATTCAAGATATTTAAGCTCAAAATTTTGCATTGGCAAGTGTAATAAGGTAAATTGTGTCAAGTATTAAGGGACAAAAGGAGTAGTTTGTTAAGCAGCTACTTTTTTCGAGTCAACCTCAAAATCAACATTTGTGAGCTGAAGTTCATGTATCCACCAAATTGCATGGTATAGCCCCAAAGCTTTCAACTGAGCACGATGGCGTAAAACACGTGGTTTTTGAGTGGACATGGTTTCCTGCTGAATCTCGAATGCACGTGTATATTCCTACCTTATTGCTAGAATTAGAAAAAGAGGCATCAACAATACATTTAAGTCTACCACTCGTTGGTTTTCTCCATCTGATGCTACTATCCACGTTGTCCAAATTTTGGTCATCATGTTGGTGAAGACTTGTATTTGAAGTTGTATGTACCTGACTAGAAGGGATTTGCTTGCGATTAGCGCTCCTCCAACCTTCTAGGAGATGCTTGGCTCTTTCTGACGCTCTCGAGTCTGCCACTTGTTGCCACAACTTAGGGTTTCTAGCTTTCCATATACACTACATTATGGTTACAATAGTCTCTATTTGGGCTGTTGACAGCTGTTGCAATAGACAAAGATGATGTCTGACACATTATCAAAGTGATTCAAAGATGGAGAAATCAAATGTCAAACATCAGCTACTCTCCATGCTTCAATGACCCTTTTCAATGGAAAAATTTGTGGTAGTTATCCTCATGGGGGTCGTTACACATGACACACACCGATGGACAATTGACACCTCTGCTTCTGAGCTTCACATGTGCAGGGAAACAGTCTTTACAGATTCTCCACACCAAGTTTCTCACTTTTGGAGGTACTTTAATTAAAAATATTTCCCATATACATTTAATAAATTAATGCTTGTATTTTATAATTTGAATCACACTGTTCATGCTTCAGACCTCTCCTTGTGGCAAAAACTCAAGGTAAAAAATGAAAAAAATTAATTTTCACACAAGGGTTGTTTGCATTATAAAATCTGAATTACTTGTTTTTTCCCCATTATAAAATCCAAAACCTTATACACCCTCTTGTGCAAAAAAAAAAAATCATGGAAAAAAACAAATTCATATTACATAATTCAAGAGTCAGGATCCATTGACATCATGTGTAAGTAAAAAACTTACACCAAATCTCAACTGTTCAATCTAATTAATCTAATAGCTCTCATTTATCAAATTGCAAAACATCTAAAGTGAGATGCATGCAATAATTCCCCTACATTCTCTTCTTGTTAGTGCTAATTGAACCAATTCACGGCCGCTTCCCAGATCTGCAGTGACTTCATTGAGATTTCCTTTTTTTTTCCTTCTGCCGTAATAAAAAATTGTAATGGTGAAACTTTAATCCATGTGTTGATATTAGAGATTCAAGTGGGAATTTGTGGGTCTCGAGTTTGATCAAATTTTGGCCTTGCATCAAACTCTAATACATCATACATCGTGATCAGAAAATTCAACTATGTGGTGTCCAGAAACAAAATTCAATTAGGGACAAATTTAAGTTTCAAAGGCTTAATTATGTGGAACTTACTTCATTGTTGTGTGCTCATAACAAACGATAGGTCAGGGAAGACGTTTATGGATTAGTTTTTTTTGTTTTTGTTTTGTTGGAGTATTTTTAGGGGATAAATTAAATCACCAAAAGACACACGCATTTAAATATTTTGTTTCCATATTTTGAGTCATTAGATTTATTAGATTGAATGGTTGAGATTTGGTGTAAGTTTTTTAACTTACACATGGTGTCAACGGATCCTGACTCATAATTCAAATTGCATCAATATAAAGACTAAACGAGTTTGTGACAATGATATCTAGTGTAAGAATCATAATAACCATTCTAATCCCATGCTCCAATGCGTAATTGTGTCGGTTTTGTTCGAAACATACCTAAAAAATCGGTAGAAAAAGATCAAGGATCAAAACTTTGCTGATAAAATTGCTTCATTTTTATTTTATTTTTCATATTATCATAAAATCCAAAAAAAACTGCATTAGTTTTTATTGGATTTTTAGAAAATTTTTAGTGGTATTTATATATATTCTATTCTATTTGATAGGTTTAATCATTTTTTACCTTGTTTTTTGTTGTTGTTTTTTAGAGTAAAAGTCGCAGCAGTTGAAATGGGACGAGGTTATAATTGTTGCTTATATATATATATATGTGTGTGTGTGTGTGTGTTTTTCAAATTAAATAATCCCAACCTTGTTTTTTTTTGTTCGGATTATATAATCCGAAATTTTGGAGGGCGCTTGAGAAATGACTATAGTAACTTTTGATCAATTTTTTTTCCTTTATATGACCGTAACGTCTAATCGACGTATTTCAAGAGTTGAGCAATCCAAGGGCGCATGTAGCAGTCTTCTTTTGGGTTGTTTTCTGAGCCTAAAATTAGGATGTTGCTTAGTGTTTATCCATTGGGCAATAATTTGTCCGAATTTGAATTGAGTGTAGTTCATACAGTCATTGCATCTTGATTGTTGGATCAAAATCGAACGGTCCAAATTTTAAGTTTAAATTTTATTTTTTATTTTTTAAAAATTTGAGCTTACAATATGGGTCGTCCGATCATGATCGGGTAGTCCGGATGTCATTGACGGCAGTGCATCACACCCTCACGGCTACATACAAATTCCATCCACTATTTCCACCTAGTTTCTTTAGATTTGGATATGTTGCATTCAGGTCTTATAAGTTTGTGAGCATGTGTGGCGGAAGAGGACAACTATGCGTGTCTTTTGTTGGTGTCAACCCTCCCATTCTCAGAGAAAATGAGCCTCACTAATCTGGAATTCAACCAGAAGGTAAGTAAAGTCTACCAGAATTGTTCCACCCAGTAATTAAACTCACTTTGTCTTGAACAATTCGTCATTGGTGGAGCTCATTAACCATTTGTGCCAAACTGCTTGGTTTTGACAAATACGAGTGTCTAATTCTCGAACACAAAACTTTGGTTTTGACAAATACGAGTGTCTAATTCTCGAACACAAGACTTCAAGATTTTGATTATACATGATTGTAGTGTGATAGTAGTGAGATTATTTTACTTTCATGATTTCAATTATTTACGATTGCAATGTTTAAAAACAAACAATTTGAATTGATGGCTTCAAATGCATGAAACATTTATTAATCATATTCACAAGCTCGCTGGTGGAATTAGGGACCCCTTGTGTTATAAGGATTGCGTTGACTAAAAAACAAGATATAAAACATTTAAATTAAGAGAGTTTGCTATTTCACATGTCAACCAACTAGCGTGTAACCCATGCGACACACGAGCAACACAACGATACTATCGTATTTTTGTACCACATTAGTATTGTTGTTGTGAATCTTTGACCAACTGTGTATAAGTAATAGGCTTCTGTTCATTCTTACGCTTGCTGTCTTAATGTCTGTTTAGGTCCTGTGCATTCGCCTTGGTGTTGTTAATCAACATCTGTGTTGCTCATGCGTCACACGGGTTACACACTAGTTAGTTTGAAAGCGGAATAAAAGGGATTATGAAGAACTAACAAATTAACAAATGAATAAATTATTTGTCAAAAAACAAAAGAATAAATTAGCGAATAAACTAATTAATACCCTCTCCGTTTCACACTGAATGTCGTTTAAGATTTTTACACGCATATTAAAAATACATTAACAAAAAAAAAGATGTTATTTTACCAAATTATTATAATCAACCACTGGTTTGTTTTTTCACCATAAAAAAATAGTACTTTAGAAGTAGTGTATATATCAATTAAACGGTACAATCGAAAAGAAAAATTATTATTGCATTGGAAACTGAAAATGATATTTATTTCACAACAGTTTTTTAGGGCTAAAACGACATTCATTTTAGGGTTAAATATGTTTTTAGTCCTTACATTTTGCGTTTCCTTGAAGAATAGTCTCTACATTTCATTAAATGTTTTTAAAATCCTCACATTTTATCTCTGTTATCAAAATTAGTTCATGCTGTTAATTCTTTAACGGAATGTTGATATGACATTTAGTCCCAGCCATTTTATATCCGTGTTTTTGGTCCAAACATTTTACATGACTTTGAACATTAATTGGGACCCACTAACTGTCACATCAGCATTCTGTTAAAGAATTAACAACAAAGACTAATTTTGATAACAGAGATAAAATGTGAAAATTTTAAAAACATTCAATGAAATGTAGTGACTATTCTTCAAAAAGCGCAAAATGTAACAACTAAAATCATATATATTTTTCCTTCATAAACTAAAGGGATGGAGCAATTAATAAATCAATATATTAGCTTGGAGATCTCATGGAAAGTTCCAATCAACATCAAAGCTTCATGGAAGGGATAAAAGACTTCTTTTTAAAAGATTTGCCTGGCAGATTTGCTTGGAGATCTCATGGAAAGCTCCACACGTTTGCCTTGATAAATGTAATTGTTTAATTGCTAAAGGACAAAAATGTCCCATTGAGTTGGATGAACAGTAAATTGGTGTAGAAAAGATAACGTCCAATTAAATGTAAGCTCTTGAGAATCTTTGCAAAAAAGTGTGAACAGTTCTCTAAAATTTTACTCAATATTGGGTATATTGATTCTCAAATTCATTTTGTTAGTCTACTTTAGAAATTATTTGTTTTGACAACCAATATGTGTCATCACTGACATCAATGAGAAGAATGTCGAATATCAGTCAAGAAAGTGGCATTAAACTTTGCACGAAGTTCTTTGGGCCATAAGGAACTCTAAAATGGTAGCTACTTGTTTTACCATGTATCGGTTCACTCATGGTCAAGACTCAAGATGCATTATTGTCGTTAGAGATTAATGCAGTGGCTCAACAAAATCAATTAACTTTTGATGGATATCAATGGACAATGTTAATGGAGCCCGATTCCCTTGATGTTTATCAGCTAATGGTACTGGGAAGGATTGAAAAAATAAATAAAAGAATGGCCAAAGCCTACAACAAGCGAGTCAAGGTTAATTTTTTTTGTTAAAGGCAACTTATTTGGAAAACCATTTTACCTATTTAAACTAAAGACCCTAACTTAGGTTCCCTAAGTATGAAAATGGTCATCAAATTGAAAAGGAACCTTTACTATTGGATGCTACGAACGATTGCGGAGTATCCAATCATCAGCAAAAGGAATAACACTTTTTGTTCTCGAGGTAAACCTCATTATTCACAACCCTTATTCAATTTTTTTGAATAGAAGGTTGTTCAAGGGTTTGAATCGATAAAATGAAGGTATGAGTCCGAATTAACACACAAGTTACTCATCCTTTCTTACTCGTTTACGAAAACACAATATTTTTTTAACTTGTGACTCATACCGGGTTACACATTCGACAAATTTATTGGATGCGGTTTGTTTTTATTATACTAAAGTTTATTTCCCTTGTTTTTTTTTTAAGGATTATTTCCCTTGTTATTGAAACCTTGAAAGTAGCTCGTATTAAAAAAAATGTCATGCTAACTTGTGCCATAAAAGCACAAGTTAAAAAGTTGAAAATACTGACAAAAAAAAAAGAAGTTAAAAATAGAATTAAAACATAAATATTGTCTGAAAAAGATAAGATTTTAAATTTTTAAAATATGAAATACACAATTTCCAATATAATATTTCTATCTTTAGTTTGCTAACTTATGTCTTAAAGACACAGGTTAACATTTCCCTAACAAAAAACATTATAGTTGTGTTGCGATATATGATTGAAGTAGTTACGAAAAATAGTTTTTTTTTTTGGTGGCCGGCGTTCGAATCAAGACTTTCATATATTATGCATTGTCCATACCAACTAAGCTAAACTCACGACATGAAAAATAAATTTATAAAAACATTTTTATGTCGAAGTTTGTTTTTCTTAAGGAATGCCAAAGTTTTTTTTGGGGCCAATACGATATTTTTTTTATATGAATCTATTCTTATTAAATTTGTACATCATCCCGTAAAGAATTTTTTTAAGAGTAAATAGTCACTTTAGTCCCTGACTCTGCACCTCGCTGTCACATATGTCCCTGACTCCGGATTAAATATAAAGAAGTCCCTGACTCTGCACTTCCGTTATCACTTCAGTTCCTGACGTTAAATAATTCTGTTAAATGTGTCACTGAAAGTAGAAAATTGTCACTTTAGTCCCTGAACCAAAAATCAATATCCTCAACTTAAATCTAAAATCTCTAAATCCCTAAATCTCAAATCCTTAAATATCATCCCTAAATCCCTTGAATTGAAAATCTCAAATCCATAATTTATTATCTGATTTGACAATATTAATATAACATTTTTTTTTGTCAAAATATAGCGTTTTTTTATTTAAAATTAAAAAAATAGAGATTAATAATATCAACATAATTTTTTTTTACTCAATTTGTTGTTTAATGTTGTGGACAAAGTTTTACCGTTAAGCATAAAAAATTCATAAAACTTTCAATACAATTTATAGAACATACAATATTCAATATATCTAAAGAAAAAAAGTCTACAATGTTTAGAAAAAAGTCACTTTTTTTTTTTTGACATGAGAAAAAAGTCACATATTAGGGTATTTTTTTTAGGGATTTAGGGATGACATTTAGGGATTTGAGATTCAAATTGGGGATATTGATTTTTGGTTCAGGGACTAAAGTGACCATTTTCTACTTTCACTTTAGTCCTTTTGACACATTTAACAGAATTATTTAACGTCAGGGACTGAAGTGATAACGGAAGTGCAGAGTCAGGGACTTCTTTGTATTTAATCCGGAGTCAGGGACCTATGTGACAGCGAGGTGCAGAGTCAGGGATTAAAGTGACTATTTGCTCATTTTTTTAATTTTTTTTTGGTTGCAGGTTAAGAATCTATTTGAGTCGGATAAAGGCACACAAACCCCTTGGACCTTGATTCTCTATTGTCAATTAAATCCCGCAGTCACGCTGTTAAGTTAGGGTCCGTTTGATGGTCAAAATAAGAGACAAGATATGATACATTAATCCTAACTTGCTGAAATCTCATTCATTTCCTTTGTAATTTCCATATTGAGTATATGCTGGGTTAGAAATTATCCTGATATGATTAGAAGATCATTCATTATTTATTATCTTGATATTCTGCCATTTTTAAAATATTGTCATTTTTAAAATGATGATAGCTTGTATTTTCTATTATAATTAATAACATGTCATTTTTACAATATTTAATTAATTATGAGAACAATTTTTTCATTTAATTATAATGATATCCTGTTAGTTTTCACGTGCACATCAAACACATGATATATTTAATTTTATCATGTCTTTATCACATCCTATCTCTATCCAATTTTATATCTTATTCTGCCTCTATCCTATTCTGACCATCAAACGAACCCTTAATGTCGATCGTCATATTTAATTAATGGCTGAGATCTAGTTTTTCTAACTCAACACAAAACACAGGAGTCAATCTCTTTCCTCTCGTCAATCTTTCCATTCCTCTCCAAAACATTAATTACTAATGGAGAAGTCAACATGAAACACTAACAAATCTGGTAGTTTTGTGCGTTCTTTTCCATCTTCTTAAGGTTCCGAATCTGATTGCGTCAAATAAATAGAGCAGATCCGAAAATAATTTGGATGATTGATCACACCATTGTTGTTCAGATTCTGATTGCTTTTATGTTTGGATTTCTCAACCTCAGTTGATCGAAATTCTCACTGGTAGAATGAGAATTGATTTTAGTTTGAACGTTGACAGCTGCTACCACATAATTACTTCTCAACAAAAGTAATTTTAACCTTTATTTATTTTCCAGTGAATCAGTAGAGAAAAATTGGAAAAGTCAATACACAATACACTGTCAGTAGAAAAATTGGAAAAGTCAAATCTCAGCCATTAATTAAATCCGACGATTGAGATTAACTTGATAGCGTGAATGCAAGATTTAATTGACAGCAGAGAATCAAGGTCGAAACCCCTTTCAATCATATTCTCTCTGTTTTTTATATCGATTAATTTATTTTCTTTCAATACTTGATAAAAAATTACAATAACAAACGTGCCCCAATTTGAGAGCACTACTAATTCCAAACGGAACTCCCGATCCGCAACTAATCGGCGCAGAAAACGATAACATTCAATCTCACCCGTTCATTGACCCAACTCAATCAACGAACAAAAACCCACCACCTCACCGATCTGCACCTCACCCAATCCACCAATCACAACCATTTCCTCATTCCTATATATTCCATCTCTCTTTTCTTCATCCTTCATTCAATTCTCAATTCATTCACCACCAACACACGCAATCTCACACACTCAATCGTTTTCCACCAGAAATCTTTCGATTCAGATCCATGGCTCCCAAGGCAGAGAAAAAACCTGCAGAGAAGAAACCCGCGGAGAAATCACCAGCAGAGAAAAAGCCAAAAGCCGAGAAGAAGATATCGAAAGAAGGAGGCGAGAAGAAGAAGAAGCGCGTGAAGAAGAGCGTTGAAACCTATAAGATTTACATCTTCAAGGTTCTCAAACAGGTTCATCCTGATATAGGTATTTCTTCAAAAGCTATGGGAATTATGAACAGTTTCATCAATGATATCTTTGAGAAACTCGCTCAGGAAGCTTCCAGATTGGCTCGTTACAACAAGAAACCGACGATTACGTCGAGGGAGATTCAAACCGCCGTGCGTTTGGTTCTTCCTGGTGAATTGGCGAAACATGCTGTTTCTGAAGGAACTAAGGCTGTTACCAAATTTACGAGTTCTTGAATTAGTTTATAGGTTTTTTTATGTTTTCAGATCTAGAATTATTCAGATGTAGATTTGGTTCGGTGTTCTGAATAGTTTTAATTTTAAGCGGTTTCTATGAATAAACTATGACTTTTGGCTTCGATTGTTTGATTCTCGATCCTTTTATGTGCAAATTAATGATGATTTGGAGAATGAATTTTGAATCTCTACATGTATTAGAAAACACAATTGAAATTGCCTGAATTTGAATTCGACACTTTTCTGAATTTTGGTTTCATCGATTTGATTTAACGAACGATTTTTGTGTTTTCAATTACTTTCGGACAATGATAATTTGGGTTTTTCGATTGTTCTTCGAGAATAATTTGGATACATTGCTTACATAAAAAAACTATATTAAATTTAACCGCAAATATTAGAGCTATTTAGGCGTCAGAAAATTCGTAATCGTTCAGATATTAAACTTGGTATGATTTAAAAATTACGGTACAAAATTAGGACCTTTGGTTGAAGAAGCTCCCTTTATTACGGTTTGATGCCTCATTTGAATTTTAGTATTTGCCTCCAGAGTATTTTTTTTCTTCTTTCTAATGTTATTGGTTATGCACCATGATGGAAAACATTGATGTTGGAAATATTGCATTTTCATTCGCAATGCATGATGATGATTTTTGCACTCTGTTGCTACTGAGAATGATTTACTGCTGTAGGTTACCAAGTACAAAGTTTTTTTGAAGACATAGGTTACCATTTTGTCAAGTTGATTGCATTTGTGCAATCTGCCTCAACGTTTTTTGATAACATTTGTAGAATGCCCAACTTCTAGATATGCTTGAGCTCTGTTACTATGTTGTATTATTGCTACTAAGTTTACCTGTATAAAATCCAATGGCTTTCTGCCAGTGTTTATCTTTATAGATTTGATTTCACCTAAATGAACAATAACAGCCCAAGAGAAAATAAATTAATGAGAATATATATTGCTTCGGCATAAAATTCAATGTCATATACCATTGCTTATCTTTCTGCCGCTGCAGTTCTCTAGTGTATTTGTAAATGAATTTTTTATCCCTCGATTATACATTAGAAGCATCAGCAAGTAAATTACCAGAAGTAAGTGAAACTTAAACTCAACATAAATTGTGTTAATCAATTTTGTGAATGAAAAACAATAAATAATTTGTAACAGCTCAGTTTGCTTGTTGGTATCAGAAGCCACAAATGCTTAAAAGTGTTCTTGCTGCTTAACTGCATTTCTGTAGTATTTTTCACCTTATATGAATTATTTCTCCTTCTTAATGTGTTAATAGTCAATACCATCTGAATTGCAACCATCATTGTTTTGAGTTTCAGTCTCATGTAGGAACAATTGTTTCATAAAGGTCATTCGATCAAATCCAAGCATCTTCAGTATTAGAGATTCAAGACAACAATTCTTTTTTTGTGTTGATCATGTGCCCTTTCTGATTGGCTCCGCTATATCACTTTTTTCAATGTTTTCTTCCCATCTGTTTCAATTCATATGTTTTTGAAGTTACATAGTTTAGAAACAAGTAGTTCAAACTCTTTTTTTTGAAGTAGTTTAACTCATTAATGTTTTGCTACATAGTAAAATATTCCATCATCATTAATATAAGATATCTTACTTGTTTTTTTTTACAATTAAAGCAAAATGTATATGAGTTGTATAAGTGTAATCTAGCGTTGTAAGGACCACTTATTAGTGGTGCAGAAACTCAAAGTAGATTTCTTAAAATAAGACCATGAGATACTCTTATGTCTTTGCAATTCAGTTTATAAGAATTCATATAATGAAAGCTTTTGCTATTTGGGGGATGCAATCTGAGTCTCTGTGTAATCTGTCCGGACATGTGGTTCATCAGTTAATGTAGTATTAGTTTGATTTCAGACAGTAGCAGTAACAATACTGTTTTTGTGATCTGCTATGTTATTTTTCATTTCAGTTTTCTTAACTTGTAAAAATAAAGATGTTTACAAGTTGAATTTGGAAAGTGTTTACTTGGGTTAAAGTACTCTTACATTATAAAAGTTGTATTTTATGTTTATAGATTGAAATTAACAAATTTACATGTTTCAAATAATTCATGTGGGATTAAATGGTTTCTTGTCTTACATGATTTATCTATTTATTCATGTAAAACTTTGATACGCAATATATCGTTAAACTATCAACCTCGAGAAAAGGGAAGGTTTGTGTTGAAAAGACATTTTTTTTAAATTTTTAATAAATTAATTACACAATTTTCAAGACTTCATTGCTAGGTACTATGTGTTTGGTTTGACGTCTAAAAGAAAATTTATACTTTTTAATGCCAACCCCTATAAATTAGAAGCTAAAAATAGTGGCTTCTCTCCAAACATGAGTCTACTCCTAGTATAGTGCTGAAATAAACACATGATATATTTGACGCTTTAATGAGTGTTCTCAAGCCACTTTATTTGTATTTTTCATAACTTTTTTTTACTTAAGTTTCAGATAATATAGCCATTTTTGCGCTCATTTTGGCATACATACACAGTTTTCCGTATAAAAGGCTCAAGAGGTGCAAATGCCACAAGTGTGGAAACCATCTCAACTAGATTAAGACACCGATCTTCTTAATCATCTGCAACATCTCAAACAAAAGTATTATTAATAAAAAGAAAAAAATGGAACAAATAAGACTATAATTTGGGAATCCAGTCACAAAAAAAAAAGACTATAATTTGGGATTGGACCAAAACATCTACAATTGTAATTTTTTCATGTGGATAAAACAATATTATTCTCTAAGATATATTTTTTTTATGGTTTTGGTCCAATAATTCAAATATTTTGGTGAGTTATTTTTTATTTGTAGTAACTTTAAGACACACTTCCTGTTTTAGGTGAAAGGTAAAACTGAAAGAAATTTTGCTGCACCAAAACATAATATTTTGCATATGAGATACAAATAAGGTTTTTTCTTAATGATATTTAATATTGTTTCTATTGTTTTGTTTTATATTTCTATTTTCATATTTGTTATTGTTTTATCAATGATTCTCCAAAATGATTTTTTTTGTACATATTCTCCAAAATGAACTGTTCGCTTTAGAGTATCCTTGCCCGTAATATTACAAATGCATTAAATATTTATCATTATTATGTCACTTTGTTACATTATTTTAGAAATATATACACAAATGCTAGCTGAAAAACAACACTCCAAACAATAGAAAAATCACTTCTAAATTCTAAAACATATTAGTATATATTTGAGGAAGAATGGAGTATTAGTAGGGGTAATTGCCCACTTAATGGTATGAATAGGTCTGTAGTTGCATATACATGTCATATATTCATATCCTTTCTTCCTTCATTTTTTTCTTTTTCAAATCCCAAATCCAAAAACATTAAAACGAAATACCAAATTGTATAATTTTTCTCAACAATGTCTTCATTCGAGAATAATGATTCAATTTTACGAACTCAAAACAATGTATCATTTCTTTCTAATGTGAGGTCGACTATCTCTATTTGTTCGTTGTTTATTACGGAACAAAACTTATAGTTTATACGATCATAAATGTAACATAAAGGATGACAATATAACATGAGCATAATCTAAAGGTTAACGGTGTAAAAAGAATGTAACATAAAATATCAATTTATCCCCAAAAAAAATCAATTTAATTTTTTTATTGAATCAATCTAGAAAACTGGTTAAAATTAGAGGGTTACATATGTAATTTTGCATTATAAAAGTAGTTTTTTTTTTTTTTTTTTTTTTTTTTTTTTTTTTTT
>Ga0228711_1001100_pt1 | contig 38286 bp, 12 predicted proteins | sample MedpolnodulmetaG_2_FD_177996 | JGI IMG/M metagenome (GOLD analysis project Ga0228711, IMG submission 177996) | Root nodule microbial communities from Medicago polymorpha collected in Santa Monica, California, United States - brown nodules | ecosystem: Host-associated > Plants > Roots > Nodule...
TTTTGTTCATATTCATTGAGTATCATTCTTAATTATTCATGGATATTTCAGAGGTTTCTTTTGGAGCATTCATTCATGGATACTAATTGGGGAGATATATGGGTAGTATTGTGTGTGGGAATGTGTAAATTTTCTTCATTTTATTTTTAGCAAATATGAACCTTTGATTAAATCTGATGGTATATTTTTCATGGTCCACCGATGAGGGACTTGGTTGAACCCTCACTTTAGAATCCACCATCAATTTATACTAAAATATTTTCTTCATCAAGGAGCTAAGCGCTGCAAACCGCAGGTTAAGACAAAAAAGAAAGTAGAAAACACAATTTTGCTGCGTAGAAACGTTCACATAGCACAACCAGTTAAGTATGAAGCATTTAGCCCCTGCCATGTTCAATCAACATCTCTAGAGTAATGTAACATAACATAAATCTTGAACCCTCTTGCCACCGGAATATCGTGTAAATAAGTTCACTTTGCATAAAACACTAGATGATATAAATAGTACGATACAAGTGGACACAGTAAAATGACCGAATCCTGTATGATTTTGATCATCTACATTGGTTAAACAAGCTATTAGAAGGGTTATTTTTGGGGTGATTAAGTGACGAATTTAAGGTTTAAATTTCGAATTTTCCACTTTGCATATATCAATTGAGTTATGTTCATGAAAATATATTGTAAATTTTATATTCTTTATGATTTATATTAGGGAAATGCTAACCGGTGCCCCCGGAGTACTGATTAAGGATACTAAAAAGGGAAATTATATAGTAATTATTGCATTGAAAACTGTGTAATTAATCCATAAATAAGTCAACAAAGTTTTCTTTTATGGTAATAAATTACTTTTTTTGTATGCTTAACCAGTGCCCCGGGGCACCGATTAGCATGACCCTTTATATTATTCCTCTCATTACTGTTTTAATTCGTGTGAAAAATACTTGTTTGATTACAAATATTTAAACACTCAACTATGATAGACCTACTCAATTGAAAAAAAATAAAAAAAATTAAATATCAACTGTTTATTAAATAATTAAATGTAATTTTGTGCGTGTACGGTTAAATGATGTTTTCAAATGCTTAATAATATAAGTAAATATAAGGGTGCTAGAAAGAAATTGTGTTAAAAAAAAGTTGAGATTTTTTTTTATTATAGATTTTGAAAAAATCTAAAGCTGTTTGTTGTATATAAAAATCACTTCAAAGAAAAGGATTTTTAACATGTTTATATATGTTCCCTAAAAAAAATGTTTATATAGGTTTTTTCTACTGCTTCTCGATGAATTTGGGGTAATTTACCTCAAGAAAAAAAATTATATTTTCATCTTTTTTCTTACAATCAAATACTATTTTCATCTCCATAACATCAAACTTCTTCATCCGTTTTATTCAACAACATATGATATTCACCTCATTTCTTCTATAATTGAATCATATTTGTCATTAGAGGTAAATTACATTCAATTCATTAAAGGATAATGTATGTCTCACCATTTTGGTTATTTCCTACAATTAGTTATCATTTTCATATTAAGACATCAAACTTTTTCATTCGACATGTAATTTTCATCTTCTTCGTTCTAAAATCAAAATAAATCTATTATTAAAAGTAAATTACCCTCAATTCGTCAAAAAGCAATGTAAGTTGCACGTTACCTTTTTTTTTGTTTTGTCAAAGTACGTTACCTTTTTTTTTTTAAGGAACCTCTTTATTCTTGAACAAAATAGTAGCTTATAGGAAAAACAAATCATTATAACTTTTCATTTTAAAATCAATGATTTTGTTTTTTTAAAACAAACATGATAAATGTGAGTTTTTTTTCCTAAGAAAATTTGAAATCCAACCAAAACTCATAATGCACATGTGATGCAATAATTGTGTGGTGGGAGAAAGAACAACTTCCATTGCCGCTTCTAATACACATGAACCACATAACATTCTTCTCAAACTTCTACCTTTCATCTCAAAAACCCATCATCATCATCATCATCATCTTCTTCTTCTTCGTTACTTCGGTACAACCACCATGCCTCCACTACTCACAAACATACATCACTATCATTACTTACTTCCTTCTTCAACCTCTCACCACCGTCATCACCACCGTCACCGCCACTGCCACCAACCTCTAATCACATTCTCCTCCGTCAACCGCCACCATTTCACCCTCTCCTCTTCCAAACGCATTCTCTTATCCCCTCCAATAAAATCAGCTTCCAGCAATGAAGTCTCAATCCACAACAATTCAGAATCAGCTTCTAATGCTTCTAACGAGTTTCTTGATAGAATACGAAAATGGGTTTCTTTCCTTCCCTCAATTTTTCCCGGAGGAACATGGTGGAACTTCTCCGATGACGTCGAGGTTTCCATGTTCAATCAACCCGTTACCGTTTGGTATGCTTTGGGTAAAATGTGGAACCTTGTGGCGAAAGATAGATGGGTTATTTTCGCTGCTTTTTCTGCTCTTATCATTGCAGCTGTACGTAGCATAACCATTTTTTCTTGGATTTGTTTGGTGCCCATTCTGTGGTTTTTGATGATCAGATTAAAGTTGTGCGCTTTTGTTGTTTGGGTTTGTGTTTTTGTTTGTTTAGGTTTCGGAGATTTCTATACCACATTTTTTGACAGCATCGATATTCTCGGCGCAAGGTGGTGATATTAAAGTTTTTCATGGGAATGTGCGTTTGTTGATTCTCATGTGTGTTGCTTCTGGAATTTGCAGGTCAAAATCTTGTATGGTCAATTCTCCCTTCTACTTCTTCACATTTATATTTTCCTCAATTTCTTAATTGTTGTTTGGTTTAGGACTCTTTTTTAGTTTTTGATGTGGCATTTGCTTTACCTTAAGTAGATCACTCTCTTTGCCTTTTTGACGGTGTTTGTTGGATAACAAATGATGTTTACAACATGTTTGGATTGATTTATTTGAACTTATATACTGACATAAGTGTTCACCAGACAACAAATGATGTTATGACATGTTTCAATTGGCTTATTTTTTTATTTTTTTTTTAACCTTGGCGCAACTGGTAAAGTTGTTGTCATGTGACTGAAAGGTCACGGGTTCAAGTCGTGAAAACAGTCTCTTGTGTAACACACAGGGTAAGGCTGCGTACAATACACCAAATGGTGGGACCCCTTCCCGGACCCTGCATATGCGGGAGCTTTAGTGCACCGGATTGCCCTTTTTACAATCTCGATTGGCTTATCTGAACTGATATACTGACATAAGTGTTCCTGAGACATTCACTTATGACATGTCCACAAACTGTTTAACTTTTAAGCTTTTTTCCACAAGCTCTCCAAGATAGCTTATGAAAACAACCTATAACTTATCTTTGTCATAGAAGTAAGTTATGCATAAGCACTTATATGATCAGGGATTATGTTATAAGCGCTTAATTAAGCTGTTTATCCAAACAATGTCCTAAATGTAGAATAGACGTGACTGACATAAAGGAAAAAAAGTGACACATTTTAGTTAAACTAAAAAGGGGATGTAACAAATGTCCAAACATTAATTTGGACTCCCTGCATTTGAGGAATAATTTGCAACTGTCATGCAACTCGAGATTGGATGATTCATGTTTCAACTTGGCGAATTGGATTCAAAATATGCAGTTGAAATACAAGCTGTCTAATCTTGATGGGATGGTACAAGATGCATGACTGTGGAAAATTCAGGATTTGAGAACTGTAGGAAATCTAAATCTCTCCAAACACTTAATTTGTGTGTTTTTCCTGTTGCAATAATGTGTTATGGTCAATGAGATTCTGAGGGTATCTAGTAGTATTTATTTGGTTAAGACCAATCGTATAGCAGTTACTTGGCGTGCTTAGCTCTTTTAGTTTGAAACCTTTTTATCTTGCACATGAAGTGCGAGGTTTCCTGACTAGTGTTTTCCTGTGCTTCAGTGGGATACGAGGTTGCTTTTTTGGCATTGCAAACATGATTCTGGTGAGTGTTCTGTCGATATTTGTTGTTGTTAATTTAGATGGTTCATAATCATATCTAATGGATTCGATTACCATAAGGAATTAAGAATTATAGTTATCAAATTAAGACTATTGTACTTGAGCAAAGGCCATTCTATAGACCCCTGTGCCCAATGCCCATTGAACTTGACTTAAATAATTTATATGTGCAGGTTAAGAGAATGAGAGAAACATTATACTCTTCCCTTCTTCTTCAGGTTGAACTTCACTTAATAACTGATTTCTCTTGTTGCATTTATTATTTTATTTTCTTCTTTTGGTGTATGGTTTAACTCATTTGGTAGTGCCCTTATTGTAGGATATATCGTTTTTTGACAATGAAACAGTAGGTGATTTGACAAGTAGACTTGGGGCAGATTGTCAGCAAGTTTCAAGGGTTATTGGAAATGATCTTAATTTGATACTGCGCAATGTCCTTCAGGTTGATTTATTTACATAATAAAGCTAATAGAAGTTATCCCACACAATGGAGTCTTTAATTGGAGTATTTTTTTCGTCTTCTTAGGGAGGAGGTTCATTGATCTACTTGTTGATTTTGTCTTGGCCACTTGGTTTATGTACGCTGGTGATATGCTCCATATTAGCAGCGGTCATGTTACGTTATGGATGGTAATTCTTTGTTGATTTTCTTCAAATTTGTCATTTAACAATTTGATATTGCATTTCTAGTAGCTTACAGTTGACTAGTGTATAGCTTTGTCCTATACAATGTGTTCTCGAAATGTTCATATATTGGATACTAAAAATGAAAAGTTGGTGTTTTTAAGTTCCTATCCTGGCTTCTACCACTTTTCCTGTCACCGGTGTTAATTTGATTATATCTTTCTGCATAGGTACCAGAAGAAGGCAGCAAGGTTGATCCAAGAAGTCACTGCTTCTGCTAATAATGTAGAATAATATGCCTTATACTATACTAATTTGTTTTATTTTTTCCAAATTGTCACCATGATAACAATTTTCTCAATATTATTGAATCATAGGTAGCTCAAGAGACATTCTCTCTTATTAGAACTGTTCGAGTTTATGGAACCGAAGAAGAAGAACATGGAAGGTAATAATATAATACTATTACAATTATAACATTTGTTATCCATTTGCTCCCATTGTTTATGTTGTATTCACGTGTCTTGTCCATCTCTATCTACAGGTACAAATGGTGGCTTGAAAAATTAGCTGACATAAGCTTGCGACAAAGCGCTGCATATGGATTTTGGAATTTCAGCTTCAACACTCTTTATCATTCAACTCAGGTATGGCTAAGGGTTTTGAAAGTCATGATGTTTTCTGTTGTTGATTTACTTTTTCCTTTTAAACCTATGATCTTACATATTTAATAAAAAAATTCTAGAATTAAAGTCAATAATTTTTTCTAAGTTCTTTTAAACCTTTGTACTTGACTTTTGCTTTTATTGAAACATTTGATGATATAGATTATTGCTGTGCTGTTTGGAGGAATGTCTATTCTATCGGGTCATATTACAGCAGAGAAACTTACTAAGTTTATACTATATAGTGAATGGTTAATTTATTCAACCTGGTGGGTGGGGGATAATGTATCCAATTTAATGCAATCAGTTGGAGCTAGTGAAAAGGTGTTCAACTTGATGGATCTCTCACCTAGCAGCCAATTTATAACAGAAGGCAAGCATTTTTAAGAGCTATGTTCAATTCAGCTATTTCATTAGTAAACAACATGTTGATTTAATCCTTTTCATGTTTCATGTGACTTTACTAAGTTACCACCTATATACAACTCTAGGATTTGCTTCTATTCTCTCTCGTCCACCAGTAGTATCATATAATATAACTTAATAAATAATAGAAAAGATAAAGCTCATATGATAGACAAGACAAATTACCACTTAACGTTTTGTCCGTTTTGTATTTCAAATATATTTGAAGGTTGGATGTAATTTTTGTTACAGGAGTGAAGTTGCAGAGTTTAACGGGGCATATTGAGTTTGTAAATGTATCTTTTCACTATCCTTCAAGACCAACGGTAAACCTTGTAAAACTAATATCTTCACTTGACTCATAGTGTGTTGAAAGCTTGTATATCTGATACTCTTTTTCTTAATCACTGTTTTTTATACAAGCTCAATTAATGACCCATTCAATTGTAACAGGTACATGTAGTGCAACATGTAAACTTTGTTGTCAATCCTAGTGAGGTGGTTGCCATTGTAAGAAATTGCTTCTAGTCTCTTCAACTCATTCCTTCCATTATGGTTAATAGGCTGATCTGCTGGTTCTTTTCATTTGGCATAGGTTGGTCTTAGTGGTAGTGGGAAAAGCACTTTGGTGAATCTATTACTCCGTCTCTACGAGCCTACAAGCGGTCAGGTAGAGTTTGTTTATTTCGTTAAAACTGATATTGGACTAAGATAGTTTTAGTTAAAAATAATGAATTTTAATGAAAAGTCTAAGTGGGGAATAAAGCAACGTTTTTTGATGTATGTTATTGTTATGGGAGGAGGGGTTCTCTGGTTTTGCCAAATATACGCAAGCGGTTAAAAGGAATTATCCTCCATCTTTTGCAAAAATGACCGTTTTCTCTTCCATTGGATGTTTCATATCTCATGAGAGTGTTAACCTCTATAGTTGAACCAGAAGTTCAAAGATATGAGATGATTTTTATCTTTGCTTCTTTTTAATAGTCTTAATTACACTTTTGGTCCCTCTAGTTGAGTTATGTAATATTTTGATCCTTCAATAATTTTTTTGGCGACCTTAGTCTCAATTTTTCTATTGTTACAATTAAGTTCCCCTATCCCTTTCCATTTATTCAAAACTGTAAACTTCTCATAATATATTAAAATTTTCATAAATTTAAATTGATTACATGGCTCTAAACATTCTTTCACTTAATTATTTGAAATCTTAAATCCATCAACAAGCCTCAATTATTTTAATTAAAAATTAGACTTCTAGTGTTTAGGTGAAACAAAATTGACAGCAGGACAATTCCTAAACGAGATATTGAAAAATCAATATATGCTTAATTTTAAAAATTGAGATATTGAAATAGCTCAAAAAATGAACGAAAGACCAAAATCGCACATATCCTAAACGAGAGACCAAAAATACAATTAAACGCTTTTAATGATCAGGTTAGAGAACTTCATGTGTTCTGAATCCAGGTGCTTATACCTTTGATTCTAGATTCTTTACCGGTAAGTTATTGATTTTCTCATACTTGATTGTATCACTTTCGCCTAAAATCAACTTTGGCTGATATCAACTTGGGCTGATTATATTTAGTTTTGTACTAATTTGGTTTTGTAATTTGAACTTGTTAAGCTTAAATCAGTGTTTTCCACAATTGCAGACGTTGATCTAAGATTGCTCTCTCATAATTAGATATACAGTACATCTGTCATGCGGGTGACAGTGATATACAGTACACCTGTCATGCGGGTGATAGTTTTAGGGAAGATACCATTTTATCTTGAATATTAATAAATTGTTTTATTGCAGATTTTGATAGACGGTGTCCCTCACAAAGACTTGGATGTCATGTGGTGGAGAGAGAGGATCGGATATGTGGGACAGGTACTTAGGAAAACTAACAGGGACAAAATTCATTTAATCGACATAGCTCCTTTCTTATAACGGAAATTTTATTTGTACAGGAACCGAAGTTATTCCGGATGGATATTAGCTCCAACATCAGATATGGATGTACCCGTGATGTAAATCAGGAGGATATTGAGTGGGCTGCGAAGCAAGCCTATGCTCATGACTTTATCTCAGCACTTCCTAGTGGTTATGAAACACTTGTTGATGACGATCTTTTAAGTGGCGGACAAAAGCAACGAATTGCCATCGCTAGGGCCATTCTTAGGGACCCGAAAATATTGATTCTTGATGAAGCCACCAGTGCACTGGATGCGGAAAGTGAACATAATGTGAAGGTATGATTATGGAAGATACTAATTACTAGAAGTCGGATGACAATTGGAGACACTAAATTTGAAGTGTTATAAACTATATAACACCGACCCTTCAGATTGAAGGTGTGTCCAGTGTTCGACACGAGTCAATGTCTGACACCGACACAGTATTGACACATGCAATTACATAAAATAAATTCCATTGTTATAAATAATTACCTGTTTCTACATGTCCGTATCGTGTTTGTGCTTTCATAGGTGATAAGTGAGGATATTGATGCTTCTGTTTCCATTACATGTAGGGTGTTCTTCGATCGGTTAGAAGCGATTCTTCATCAAGGAGAAGTGTCATAGTCATTGCACACAGGTAATACTTTTGTTCAGTGTCAATTAAATGGTACTCCCTCCGTCCCAAATTATAAGCAAAAAAAAAAATCACACTTATTAAGAAAACTAAAACATAAGAATTTGGAGTATAGTTTTTTGAGTTTTCTTTGGAAAAAGTTTTATAGGAAGATGTAAAAACAATTTTCATTGGCTATTGGTTATGGAAAAAATGAAAGAGAAAGAAAATTGAATGTAATTTGCATTTAATTTTATGAGAATAAACAAAAGTTTTTCTTGGAAAAGAGATTTTTTTTAAAAACAAGATTAAATAGGATAAAAGTTTGTCTTTTTTGCTTATATTTTGGGACAAAGAAAATGAGTTTTTTTTGCTTATATTATGGGACGGAGGGAGTACTGATATTTTGGTATTAGTTTTGAAATGTATGATCTGCTTTACAGGCTTTCTACCATACAAGCTGCTGACAGGATTATTGTGATGGATAAGGGTCAAATAGTTGAGGTTGGTGATTTGATGATTTATTTTGAATGCCCTAATTATTCTTACAAATGTTCCTTTTTAAACGTTGGTATCCTTTATATATTCATCACTTGTGTTTTTATCCATTTACACTGTAAAGTTGAGCTGTAAGGTTTAACATTTCTCTGCATTATTTAAATACAAACTTGACTCCTTAAATTTCTCTGCTGGATCATGATGGATATACACCACTAAGAGAATAACTATTGCCACACTTGATTTGGTTGTCCTCAGAACATGTGAATAGAATAAGGCTTTTTTAAATTCGCATGTATTTCTTGAACTATTTAGGTTTCATGTGTTTGAATGAAAAACTACATTTATTCATGTATTTTTCTATTATCTGTTCTTTGCCTGTACCTGAAACATATTTGTCTGCCTCTCAGAATGGAAGTCACAGGGAACTTCTCTTGAAAGACGGTCTATATGCTCGATTGACTAGAAAACAGGCTGATACCATGGAATGATTTGTGTTTCCAGAGCAGATATTCAACGTCTCTCCTTTTAACGGCTAGCGGGGCACGCAACAGTTTTTTATTGCTGTCCCATGTATTCATAGTAATTTATACAAAAAGGTTGGTGAAAGTTCAGCACAGAAGGAAGCTGCATCAGTTTTGGTTCAAAATGCACAGGGAAAATTTCACACTACCAGGTTCTCATCTCATGCAGATGCAAAAGCATAAAAAACTGGTGGATATGTTTGTTTTATTGGCGAAATATGATTTGACAAGAAGGGAAATAAAATCCGCTCAAGAAAACGTTCATCTGGACTCATTTTTTGTGCATGTGGCAACTTTCACTTGTATTCATAGTCAAAATGCTGATACTTTGTCATCCTGATAGTTAACCATGTATAACTGTTTATTTTATAGCTGTAAATGTAATGTATTTTACGTCAATATATGTATTTGAGTGAAAGAAATACGACTTGCCCATGATTGATGGCACTTCATTCTGAAGCTGAAAACATTTAGTTTTCAGAATTCACTGATATTTCTTCTCTTATTTCCATGGGTTGAGAGCTTTAATTGTTATTACATGATGAATGAATAGAAAAATTAAGTTAAATAATCTCAATCTACGACATTAGTAGAGTGGTTATATTATGAGATTCCAATTTTCTCACACTATCTCAACGAGAGATAGTGTGATATGCATCTGTATAGCAATATAGCGTAGCATAATTTGAATAAATTGATATTGTTATGCGATATGCTATAGTATAAAGTGTTGTTTATTAGTGGTTATAGTGGCATAGCGCTATATCTTAACATTATTTTAAGAAACCGTTGTTTTTCACTATTTGCAATTTACAGCAATGGTAATATCGAGTAGGTAACGTGAAGTAATACAAATTCATTTGGTTAGGTTAGTACAGCATTACAAAAGCTGAAAATTTGTGCACAATACATGCTTTGTTTTTGCACTCATTATCATAAAAGTCTTTTGAGGTCAAGCAAAGCAACACTCTAGTTTTCAAGGTCAAGCAATACATTTTTCTTCTTTTTCCCCTCCTGATCAAGAGTATTGTATACATGGATGACATGAACCATACAAAATTTTACTGTACAATTCTGTCTATTTTACCCATAATGTCATGTCCATTTTGTCTTCATTTAGATGTGTCAAACAAAATTAAATAAACACAAAAAAGCACCTGCAAAGTTGGCACAGCATCAAGCCATGACGTTAATTTTGAGAAGAGTGGATGCTTTTTTTATCATGTCAAAGAAAACTTTTGTTCTCATCTAGAAAGAAAGAATGAAGTTAAGAAGTGAAGTGATAAAGATGTTAAGAGTTCAATCACCACCTCCATAATATTACTATTAACACTAACATTTGCCATAAAAAAACAAAACAAGGTCCTAAGCAAAAAAGAATCATTCATCACTGTCTTTTGGGGGGTGAAGATATCAAGACATATACAGCTGGTTATAAGAAACAAAAATCACATGTATTATATATATAGTTCTTAAAGAGTATTACAATTTCCTCATACTCATTTCTTACCAACATTGTTTGTTACAGACGAGAATGAAACATTGGAGACTATGTTGAAGCGTGTTGTTCATTCTTTAGGTCTAGTGGAACACACTAATGAGAATCCAAGAAGAAAGAACAAGGTGAAGCGTAAACATCAACTGCAAGATAAAACCAAAGAGAATATCAAACTCGGTGTGCCAAATGGCGTAACTGTACCTCCCAATGAATCCATAATCCATGAGAACTGTGAGGTCAATGAGGCAAATTGGCTAGGTGAAGAGAAAGTGAATATTGCAAAGATGAATATGTCTCAAGGTGGAGAAGATGCTGATGAATCATATTTCTCTGCAAAGGAGTTTTATGTTTCAAAGGGTAAGTCAAGTATAAGATATTCAAGAAGAAAAGGAATAAAAGGGAAGAAACCTTTTGTTGCACCACTTCCAACAGGAAGACTATATAGAGGTTTGGGATGGAAACCTAGCCTTGCCACTGTGGATGATCTCTCTCCATGATTTTTGTCATGTTTTTTCTTTTACAGTCTTGCCATATAGGATGTTTTATGCAGGCTTACCATTTCTTAATGTTGAGTATAAGACTCATTTTTACTTATAATTGAACAAAAACAAAACAATACCTTCATTTTTCTATAAATCACTAGTAATTGAACCAAAGTGAAATCATGACTGTAAAGTATTTAACTTATAATTCAACTTGATTGATTCACTGCAGCATTTAATCATTGTTCGAACTTATGATATAAATGTAAAACATAATAAGAACCACAACTTAAACTAAAAATTGAAAAAGAACCAGAACCAATGAATCCCACAATGAATCCTAATTGAAAGTCGATCACGTTCTCAATGAACCCCAGTGAACCTCTGCTAGGAACTCTCTCACACTCTCCCAGTGAACCTCTCATCATTTTCTCCATTGGACCATAATCCGAAACCCTGAATAACCCATTTCATTTCATCAATCTTTAAACTAGAAAACGGTAATTTGGCAATTATACTCCGAGATCAAAAGGACTTTTAGGTAATATATCATGAACATCAGTCCGAGTTCATTGACTGCTTCCCTTTGATTTTCTATAACAATAAGCTCTATTGACTATATTGAGCAGAACATCAACAAAAGACATTGAGTAAATTCTACTGAATTGAATATTATTGGCTTTGTGCACTCATCGTCACCATCGAACAAAATTTTCCTAGCTAGCTAATCCAAACAATTGGACGTCTTAGAAAGTAGTCTTAATAACATAGAATTTGGGACGAAGGGTTGAAAGTTACTCAACCATTTACTCATGACTGCTAAGCATGTTGAGTTCCTATCTTAGACTTTATCTTGCTCCATCCCAATAAGGGCGTTGACCTTGGAAAGGTCATTTTGGAGCCTATCAGAGCAAATGGGGTGCAACACTTAGTACAGGACGTGAACCTACCTACCCAGCCACAAGACTCATCTCAGCATTGAGCACTAAAAATATAACAATATCAGTACACATTGTCACACTACTACTGTTTGGTGCTTTAGAAAATTCATGTTGTGCAAACATGAGACACAAGACTTACTATCACACCCATAAACAAACATGACATTAGCGACTCGAATTGCAACAAGAACCACGCAATTTCACAGATTTAAAAGGAAGGAAAGCTCATAATTGTCCTATTCAAGGTGGTAAGTAAACTCACCCATAAGGTGTTCATTCATACCTCTCACAAACAACATTGATGATAGAATCGCCACACTCACAATTGAACAAGGCTGCTATTTGGCACCGGAATGGTCTTTGGCTTATTTGGCACGCAGCACTTCAAGTTATTTGGAATGCTAGAAATAGCTTAATCTTTAAGAATGTGGTAAGGAGGGTGGATGAATTGGTGGAGGAAGTGAAGGTACTGTCTTGGAGGTGGGTGTTGGATAGAACTAAAGTGCCAACGTGTTTGTTCTATGAATGGTGTTGGAACCCAAAAGAATGCCTTAGGCGATAAGTGGAGGTTTTTCCTCGAGTTTCAGTGAATATTGACAGCGCTGTTGCTGGTGTGTGCCATGGAGGAGTTTTATGTGGGTCGGTGGGTGCTGTCAGCTCCTACTGCTGGTCTTTTGACTGTTTTGCTTATGCTTCTAGCGAGAGTTTCTGTCATTATTGCTTCTGTTTTCAGAGCTGGGGGCAGGGTCTGCGGTTAGCGCCATTTTGGCACGGTTTAGGTGTTTTTCCATTTTTTGGTGTTCCATGATAGCCGTGTATTTTGCTGTCTGGAGTTAGGTTTTTTTCTCTCTCTCAGATGCCATCCATCTCTTGAAATATAATTAGCCTATTCTATTTCATTTCACTACGTTCCACCCTACACAGCCAACCAATCCAGACATTCCTAAAAGAAATGATTTTCCCAACTCTTGCAACAAACATTGCATAACTGATAAAACAAACAACTAGATACCAGAAGCACATGATATCATTATAACCTGGAATATATAGTATTGTGAATTTTATACATACTAGAGTGAAGAAGTTAGTTTACTGTATACATAAATATATGTTGCATGCAAGTAGTCAGTTTATATAGTGAGCTGATTAAGGGGGTAAATGTTAAATAAACATGTTCTTTGTATGCTAATTTGGTGCATAAATGGCAATCCTCTCTTGGAAAGATACGATACAGAAGTGAGGCGGATGTAAAGATTGTGAAGTGAATTGAAGACAGTGGTCAAGAAACATTTAAATGATAATAATTCTCGTAACAGATTTATGCATATGATTTTTCCCAATACAATTGCTGATTTTATTTACAAATATTCTTGTGAATTCAATAAAATAATTTTGCTTCATCCAAGTAAGGTTTGTTGTCTCGCAAACAGGCAAGTGGAGTGTTACAATTTGTATAAGTTATGAACCAACAACATTTTTTTGTGATTCAATGAAATAATTTTTTCACCATGAGGGGCTCATCTCATCACTGCAACACTCATGATGCAAAGGAGATAGACAACATAGCGCTTGTTTGTGTCGGCAGCTATTTGATCTACTTCTATTAATTAGAGTTTTGGAGAATTTACAGCTCAGCGGACATTGGCACACGAAAAATACAATCAACCCACATAACCAAACATGGCATTACATGCTCTTTGCTAGGAGAAATATGCAACAAGAACGACACTGATGCACAAACATAAATGGGGAAAACGTCGTAATTGTCGTATTCAAGGTGAGTAAGAAAACTCAATCCATCAGGGGTTCATGATTCCCACAAATAGCATTGACAATTGAATCACCAGTCACAGTTGAGCTCTGGCAAGAGGTAATGAGTAATATAAAACATCATAAATGTGTAAATCCTATATGGGGACAAGGATGCAAAAACCCACCGGAATCAGAGACAAATAACTCAATATTATTTTCCTAAGCAAGGGCTAATAATTGTGTAATCTCACAACCCATTATATAAGACTCAGGAGTATATTTAAACTGATGGTATAGTGTGGAATTAGTGAAATGAAGTGAGATAATATCCATTTTTCAAATCTAAAAAACCTATTCCATTTCATTTCATACATTCCACCCTATAAAACCAGTCCAAACATATCCTAAAGACAAGATTTTCCAACACACACATTGCATAATTGATAAAACCAGTGACATGACAAAAAAAAAACTAATAACAAATTCGGGATCATAAACAGACAACTATGCAGCAATAATCATAAGCATAAAATATCATTATAACCTGAAACATGTAGTTTTCCAAATTTATTTTCCTAGGTCAAGGCTAACAATCGTGGATTCCCACATCATAACAGATACAAATTAAATTTTTTTTTTCTTTCTGAAATTCAACTTCATTCAATTAAGAAGACAACACAGAAGAAAACAAGGACCATGCCATAGGGTTTAGTGTATTCCCCTCCCAAGTACACGACCCCAAAGTTTTGGCAGCCAGAGCTAGCTCATGCGCAGCCCCATTACAGACACAACTAATGCAAAAAACAGAAACATCAACCATATTGGCATACAACTCATGACAGTCCCAAATATAAGGGGATATCCTATATAAGACTGATAGCCCTTTGAAGCAATTAATCACCATCTGCGCATCCAGTTCAAAGATGACCTTGTTAAGATTAAGTTCCGCAGCCACTTGGAGTCCCCACCTGAAACCAAAACATCAGCGACTACCGTCGGGTCCGTGGCCTGCATCAATGTTCACCTTGAGGAAATTCTCCGGAGGGGCTTCCCAAGAGAGCTGGATTGCACTGTTAGTGAGACTAGCTTTCAAAGGTTGAGCAGAATTAAATTCGTTGACGAAAGATTGAGCAGACGTCACCACAGTCATTGGGTGAAATGCTAAGTTCTAAAAACCAAATCTTCCATAATAAAGTGCAGAACAACTGAGCTGCCAAACCTTCTTTGCATTCTAGCCAAGTTTGCAACCACTTGATTAAATCCACTTCCGGGGGAGGGCGAGTCCCAAGGGGTGACATGAACCAAACCTGATGAACCAGAGGACATTGCACGAAAAAGATGATCAGTTGAGTCCATGTCTTGGAAGCAAAGAGGGAAGATTGTGTGAGAGCTACAACACTCCTACACAAGTTTCCTCTCCTTGGAATGATGTTTTTTGCCAACCTCCAAACAAAATTTCTAACTCTAGGTAAGTGAATAGACAAAATCTTCTTCCAAAGATTACCGAGAGAAGGAGATAAAGATTCTGGGAGTTGGGACACCTATGTCATTACTAAGAAGATGGTAGGCAGATTTTAGCGAAAACTTCATTCTTTTCCACGTGCCACACTAGTTTGTCCTCTGGAAGCCTACTGGACAACAGCATGCTGGGAATTGGGAAATGATTCCGGCTTCATAAGGAGAGAAAACCTGGTCTGGTGGATTCACATTCCATCTCTTCAAATCCTCATCAATTAACTCACTCACAGTAGCTTCCCCAAAGAGGGTGTTCTCCAGGCAACAACTTTTGGGGTTGGATTGACCCAGAAGCCAGCTGTCCTTCCAGATTTTGACTTTTCTTCCATTCGCCACAGCCCACCTGGAACCTCTCTGAACCAGTTCTTTAGCTGATAAAATACTCCTCTAGTCGTAGCTTGCTTGGTACCCAAACAAAGCCTCCATCGAGCAATTTGGGAAGTATCCACCTTTGAAAACATGACCCAACAGATACAAATTATAGGTGTAGGGTCCGTTTGAATTGACTTATTTTTGAATTTATGAAAAATAGCTTACGCAAATAAATAAGTTTTTCAGCTAATTCATAAGTTCTTACTTACGAAAAATTGTATTTTTATAAGCTGTTTTTTTCCATAAACTACCTTGAACAGCTTATGAATAATAATAAAGCTGTTTTGCATAGTCTCAAAAATAAGTCAATCCAAGCGGACGCATAGTGTGAATCACAGTGAAATAAAACGAGACAACATTCCAATTTTCATTTCATCCTATTGCACCTTATTACCTTCAATAAAAAAAATCAATCCTAAAATACATGATTTTCCCAACAATCCTAACACATTGCATGATTAATAAAAGTAATAGCATAACAAAAAAAAATAATACCTAAATCAGATTCATAAACAAACAACAACTCCATAGCAGAAGCATATAATATCATCACAAACAACAAGTGTGGTCAGTGACGGATCCAGACTTTAGGTACATGTGGAGCTAAAATTTCAAAGAAACAATAATGCAAACTATATTAAAAATAAGAAATAATAATGTTTGATACAATACATTACAATGAAAATCGTCTTATATCTATTTGTTGAAAATGAGCTAAACTGACATCATCGTCTTCTATCCATTTGTTGAAAATGAGGTAAAATGACATCATTGCTAATTGTTAAAAGAACATCTCTTTCTATATATAAGTTACAAGACTGACATTTAGCCACTGATCACCCGTTTTGTTACATAGGTTACTCTTCACAACTTTCATATCTGAAAAAACATGTTCAACACTTGCAGTTGCTATCTGCAAGAGCAAAGCCAACTTCAAAAGTTTATAAACATACCATAGCAAATGTGTTGCACAAAAATCTGAAAGCTCTTCCAACTTAGCAAATTTTCGGTCAGATCGAACATATGTAACATAATTCTTAAGTTGAGTGTGTAACGCCACTTTCGGTACATCTATAAAATAATTTGGATAAAACTCAATCATACTCAATAACTTGTTCACATCAAAAGTTGCAAATGACTTCGCGTGACTCAAACTTGAAACACATTGTAAAAGTTCAGTATTCTGCTGCTGCGTTTTATCTATTATAAAAAAAAAAAGAAGGAAAAAGCATGTAGCTCCATATTGCCCCAACATGGATCCGCCCCTAAGTGTGGTTGATCTCTCTCCATGATTTTTGTGATGCTTTTTTCTTTTACAGTCATGTTTTTATGGAGGCTTACCATTTCTTAATGTTGAGTATATGACTCATTTTTACTTATAATTAAACCAAACAAAAAAATACTGTTAAAAGTGAAATCATGACTGCAAATTATTCAAGAAAATCAGAAGTATAAAGAAAAGAATGAAAATGAAAAAAAAAATGTGGGTATAAAAATATAACCAATTTTTTTCCATAAGTAATTTAGAATACTTTGCATCTATGCTAGAACGCTCTCACACCCTCCGGTGAACCATAATCCGAAACCTTAGGTAATAATATTAGGTTCCCTCGGAGAGTTTGAGAGTGGTGCTAGCGGAGGTGCAATAGATGGATTAGAAAAATATTAATCCATCTGGTTATAAAAAATTTATGCTATATTAGGTTATGAAGAGAACTTGTAAAGACATAATTAGGTGAGAACAGAGAAAGATGGAGGGATGGAAAGAAAACCTTTTTCGAAAATCAAATTTTATTAATTAATTATTAGTTAAAGTAGTACATCAATTTTTTCTTTTTATTTTTTATGTTTGATAACGTATCAACCTTGTGTAAGAAAACAAAACTTTTTGTATAAAGTAAAACAATATAACTTGTAGGACAAAATGTACCACTTAAACCACATTTTGGTCCCTTGTTAAAAAAAAAAATGATCCCACATTAGTTCTTTCCATCTAAATCAAACTCTGTGAGTCCAATAGGTTCAAATGACGTGCTCCCATTACTTTGGTTGAACATGACTCTCATTATGCCCAATTTTAGATGGAAAAGATTAATGTGATACCATTTAATAAAATTAAGAGATCTATACGCACCTTTTTTTAGCAAGGGATTAATATGAACCCCAAAGAATATAGAAGAGACCAAAATGATGTTTAAGCCTACACGTTTTGTGGCTAATACAAATTGAGAAAATCATAAATAGTGTTATGAATCATATAAAAAATACAAAGGAAATAAGACTAGCATCAGTAAAACTTATTAAGGTAGCCTACCTCTAAACACCAACAATAAGCGACTAGATATTCAACAGAATAGAACAAAATCTTCAAAGAGAGGATTTCAAATCATTACCATCATGACAATACAATTCACTATGCTTCAACATATCTTAATCAAGCCTTGTCAATAATGATAGTTCACTTCTCAACCCATCACATTCACACCTACAAAATCGGATTTTGACAGTACATGTACGATTGTTTTGGAATTAACGGTGTTTAGCCGTCCACATTCTTCGCATACTTGGACACTACAGAAGAGAAAAGGAAGTGGACCTCTTTCCTTTTCCTCTCATTCCCCCTTCTTCCTGAAGCAAAGCAAACCAACGAGGCAAGAGATTCTTTGATCATAGATACAATGCATAAACAGAAACTGTTTCTGTTATGCATTATTACCATAACAAATAACGGGCCAAAATAAATACCTAACATTATGCCATTTACACCTGAATATATAATACTATATATGAATTAATCATCATCATATAATAACTAATTATTAGAATTTTGCTAAAAAATTATTATTATAATATTAGTCCAATTTCATACATATCTTCACAACATTAATTTTCAATTACATAAGTTACCCTTCTCTTCATAAAACAAAAAAATCCAATTTCTTATTTTGTCTTCCATTACACTCATGAACCTTGTTACTGTTTTTCTTCCAAAACCCATTTTCCTTCATGGGTTACTAGCTTTATTCAAGTACTTTTGCTTGTTGCGGTTTTAGTCTCATGGGTTTGGAAAAAAATCACAACTTGTGTTGTCAATGAGTGTAAGGAGACACCTAATTGCACTAGGTTTAATAAAGTCACAAAGTTTTGTTCTATTGGTTTCTCTTCTTTCAATTTTGTTCTGTTTCTCTTCAATTATTTTTACTGGTATACAAGTGATTGGTCAGAAGAGAAAGTTGTTACCCTTTTTGATTTAGCTCTAAAAACAGTTACTTGGTTTGTTGTTTTTGTTTGTTTCCACAAAGGTTTCTTGTTTTTCTTCAGTTTAGGTCAAAGGAAAAGAAACTTTTCATTCTTTTTTAGAGCATGGTGTGTTTTCTTTCTCTTTGTTTCATGTTATTGCTTTGTGGTTGACATTGTTGTTCTTTATGAAAATCACATTGAGTTAACGGTTCAATGCATGGTTTCTGATGTGGTATCATTTTGTGTTGGTTTGTTCTTTTGTTATGTGGTGTATTGCGTGAAAAATGAGAGTGAAGAAACTGACAGAGCGACTCATGAGCCTCTTTTGAACAGTGATACACATGGTGGTAAGGGTAATGATAATGGTAATGCTTTAGAGGTAAAAGAGACTAAAGGGAGTGACACTGTTAGTCCTTTTTCAAATGCTGGAATTTGGAGTCATCTCACCTTCACTTGGGTGGGTCCACCTATAACCTTTGGCAATAAGAAGACCTTAGACCTTGAGGATGTACCTCTGCTAGATAGTAGAGATAGTGTGGTTGGAGCTTTTCCAATTTTCAGAGACAAACTTGAAGCTGAATGTGGTGCAATCAATAGAGTAACCACACTTAAATTGGTTAAGTCATTGATAATCTCAGGGTGGAAAGTGATTCTTATCACCACTTTTCTTGCATTGGTAAACACTTTTTCTACTTATGTTGGTCCATATCTTATTGATTCTTTTGTTCAATACATTGACGGAAAAAGGTTATATGAGAATCAAGGCTATGTGTTGGTTTCTGCCTTTTTCTTTGCAAAGCTTGTAGAATGCTTAACAGAAAGGCATTTGTACTTTAGGTTGCAGCAACTCGGACTTCGAATCCATGCACTGCTTGTGACAATGATATATACTAAAGCCTCAACACTTTCATATCAATCAAAGCAGTGTCACACTTCTGGAGAAATTATCAATTTCATAACTGTTGATGCCGAAAGAGTTGGTACATGCATGATTTGTGGTTAGTAGCTTTGAAAGTTACATTGGCATTGTTAATTTTGTATAAAAACATTGGACTTGCTTCTATTGCCACTTTTGTTTCAACCGTTGTGGTTATGTTGGCAAATGTTCCATTGGGATCATTGCAAGAGAAGTTTCAAGATAAGTTGATGGAGTCAAAGGATGCTAGAATGAAGACCACGTCTGAAATTTTAAGGAACATGAGGATTCTTAAACTACAAGGATGGGAAATGAAGTTTCTATCTAAAATAACTGCACTCAGGGATGCCGAACAAGGCTGGTTGAAAAAATATCTTTACACTTCAGCCATGACTACATTTCCGTCACACAGCAGTTGAAATTTCCGTCGCAAAACAATTTTTGGACGGAATTTGAGGAAAAACTATTTCGTCGCAAATATGCTCGTCGCAATTCTTTCAGGACGGAAGTTTTCAATCTGTCACAAGTTTGGGACGGAACTAAAATAATTTATTTACATAATTCTTTAAATCCGTCCCAGAATATGTGACGGATTTTAAATTTCCGTCCCAATTTATAAATATGCTTTTTTTTTTCAAAAATTATAAATATGCATTCATAAAAAACATTTTTTATAAACAACAATAATTTTTTATAACCATTTTTTATAAAGGCTAAAGCTTTCATATTTCAGTTTTTTATAAGCAAACTTATATATTGATAAAGAGCAAACTAGCACAAAATGTGCATAGCTACACAAATCAGCACACAATTCTTGCTGTACATTTTCTCTACCACAAAACTCTAATTTGAAGATACAAATGGATGATAAAGGATCATGTGGCAACTCAAAATAACCCCCTCTATAACATGTTACCAGAATTCATACCTAACATTTACAAAGAAAACTATCTAAGTACTCCATGAACTCCTACCCCTTACAAAACAAAGAATCATCTATGTACTCCATGCTAAATCACCATATGACTGAGTCAAAAATGTAATAATACTCCATGCAAAAAAAACATCTTCCTGCAGCCGTCGTTCTAATCTTTTCATGCAATGCACAACACAAAAACCAGAACCATATAACTAACTTTGTATCAGCCGCAATATAACTCCCCTCAGCAAAAACCAAAGCCAAGAAAGAAAAAACAAACCAAGTGCTGCTGAAAACAGAAACAACATAACAAGAGAATCAACATGACAGAAGTATATGTATCCATGTAGATCTCAAAACTAATATACTTCATACATAAATTAAAGTTCAATTATATCATGAAAATGAGGCAACTGGCAAGTGCCCTGCAATCCATTGTGTTCCGAACACCACACACACACACACATACATTTGTATATATTATTTGACTGCCTTGATTCTATTTTTTGGCCCTATTTTGGTTTTCCAAACAGGTCCTAAAACTAGAAGTCAGGCTAATCTGTAGCTGCCAAATTAGACCCAAACATAAACAACATTTTGCAGGGTTTGTATCTCACATTTTCTCATAAACAAACAATTCCACATTTGATATCAGACAAATGACACATCAACAAGAATAGCAGATAGAAATCCAACATATACAAGAATAACATTTAAGGCAGAAACGAAAGCTCAAAGTAAAAACATTACCTGAGATCATCATGATGCTTCAGTTTGCGACTTCTTTCAATTTCGGATTTCTTGTGAGGCATCTCATACACGAAACTACTATCCTCAGGCGGAACCAGATTCTGCTTTCGGGCAGATGCTAACAAAACCTGGCACAATCTTGTAATAGGGCTACCCTTTGTGTTCTTTTTTCATATTTCATTAATCCCCAAAACTATTCGGTAGCAATCACACCATAATGGAAATTGTACTCATCTTCTCTTTGATGCGGAAGCTAGGTTGACACCATAACCTTTTATTCCGTATGTATGTTTCTACAATGTCATAGAAACAGGAAAAAAAATATTAACATCAAAGCCATATTTATAATCCTTTAATTTGAAAACAAACAATGAGGATAGTTAATTGATTGTTCAACTATATCTCTGACAAGTTATCAGAGGCTGGAATATGCAATGTCACTAAGAGCAGATGCAATGTCAGCACCATTGAAGTTGTTCCCTGAGATGTCAAGTATCTCAATATTCTTCAATATGTCGCCTAATCCTACTCGTTAGTGTGTTACTTCCCCGGTTAGCTGTGTGAAAAGGAATTAATTGATTTGTAATAGTTTGGTTCGGTTCGGTTCGTAACAATTAATTACGGTTAACAACGGGTGAAACCATTGCAGGATATGATTGAATGTGAGCAGTTCTACATGTTCCCTCTTTTAATTTAAATAAATCTGAACCACCTATTTAATCTATTGGTGTTTTTCTCGTGATTCACCGGTGAGGGACTTAATTGGACCCTCACCCTAGAATCCACCTTTATTTGTATATTTATATTTATTGTTTTTAGATTATCTTAAAAACTTTTTTTTGAGCTTTTATCTTGAAAACATTATCCTTCTAAAATAAAAATACAAAAGAACAAATTAAAAGACGGAGAGCAAACATAAGATGAGGGCCCCGTGTATGTAGTGGGAGTTTACAAGATGAACATCTATCTTAGCTTTGGATAACTAAGGTCACCTCATCATCATCATAATCAATTAATCATTAATTAAGAAACAATAATTAATGAATTAACTCCTTCAAAAAAAAAAAACAATTAATGAATTAATTGGTGGAGCATAGCTCCAATGAGACTGACGTGTCGTTTTGATTTTTATGTATGATTATTGTTCAATTTGGTTAGATCTCTACATCTCTGTCTTCGTGAGCTTAACTCAGTTGGTAAGGATAATGTATAATATATATGTAGGGTTCGGGGTTCGAAACCTGGACACCACCAAAAAAAGTCTCTACATCTCTGTTTTTTTTTATTAATATCTCTTATTATGGAGTAAGATCTTTTAAATTTTTGAAACAATCTAAGTCCACTACAGAGTTTAAAGTTAACCGCTACTTATGATCTTCTCACTCCATGTAAATTTTTGTCTTCTATAGAATTTGAACCATGTATCTTAAACTTCGGTGATGGGTAACCCTAATATGGCTTCCTTTTTATAAAAAAAACTCTATTATGATATCCAAAAATATCTAATGACGTTCTGCCTAATTGTATTTTTAGAGTAAGAATTTCTAAAAAATATCTAATGATAAAATAAAATGTTGATATTCTGATTTTTTTTATATAAGAATTTTTACTTCGAATAATACAATTATTTTCCACATGCATCTACAATGGACATAAAGATGGTTGTATGCACTCTACCAAAAAAAAAAAATACACAATGGTTGTATGCAAACTGATAAATTTTTATTGATGACAGAAAGTCATTTTAGACTTAAAGTAGCAAGTTTGGTATTGTATTTAGTTGAGTTTTGTAAAGGATTTGATTTGATAAAAAAAGTGATGAAAGGGCAAAAACATAAAAAATAAAAAAAATAAAACCTTGAAACCATGGAAATCCACTCAAACTGAGGCAACTTTGAGATCGTTCTATTTTTTTTACAAGTTTATCATGATTGATTCATGGGGCATAGTCGTTACAAATGTTTTGGTGAGAAAAATGGAGCAAGGAGTGAAGACAATAGCTTAACCCATCTTCAGGCATATTAGGAGCGGTCATAACTATTCGAGTGTCAAGGAATCATCAATCGAGGATCCTTTATTTATGTTTTCCTTTTCATATTCAACAGTTTATGTTCAGGAAGCATGAGTAGCAAATTCTCTAGGTTAGGTCATTATGGAGGAATTGTTTGATCATGTAACTTTTAATATCCTTTGAATATAATATATTACTTTCATTTTATTCGGCTAAATTTATCATTAATGTTTTTTATGCGTTTAAGAATGTTCGTAAATCAGTCAATGTCTCAAGAACTACTAACTCTAACTTTGGGGCTGGACATAATTTAATTGTTCAACCTTAATTAGTTTTAGAAATATTATAATAATATTTTGTGACCATAATTTGGTGTTCTTTCAAACCTCCAATGGTTTTGGACTCATCTAAGACATTAGGGTCCCATAAGCAGTGGATAATATTAGTGACCAAGACATTGACCTAATCATTTTGTTTAATAATTTCGTTTAATAATTTTGTTCTCTTTTTATGGTCTTATTTAGTTTAATAATTTTGTGTTTTAATTACTTTTATTTGCGCTTCAATACTTTTTGTTTGTTTTCCCTTTTTTTAGGTTATAAACAAGAGAATCTGAAGAAGGAAAATAACATATAAAGCGAAATATTTTTTATGAATCCATCATGACAAGGGTTATTTGGTTACGTAGCACCCACTAACTGCATGCTTTCCTATAAATCCGGGATGATAGTGTGAACAAAATAATTTTAAAATGGGTTAATATGTCTTTACACCCCTGTAATTTGGGCGAGTTTCGGTTTACCCCCTGTAAAAATAAAAGTTTAGATTCCAACCCTGTAATTTGAAGATTCTTTCGAAATAGACCTTGTAATTTGAAGATTCTTTTATTTTAGACCCTGAGGTCATCTGACTGTGCAAACATGATGACGTGGCATGCTCAGTCAACATTTTTGGATGATGTGGCGCGCTGACTATATAATTAATTTTGTTTTTAATTTTTTATTTTCATTTATATTAATTTAAAAATAAAAAAACTGAAAATTAATTCTAAAAATAGAGAAAAAAAATAAGATTATTTTTTTCAAAATTGAAAAAATCAGAAGAAAAAAAAAGTTTCTTTTTTTAAATTTAAAAAATTTGGAAAAAAGAAATAAGATTTATTTTCAAAAAAAATCTGAAATTAAGATTTTGAAAAATAAAGTAAAATCGATTTTTTTTTACAGATTATATAATTTTCAAAATTTTATTTCATATTTTAATTTGAATTATAAAAAAATTATATTCAGATTTTAAAAAATAAAAAAAATTCCAGAATTTTTATTTTTGGTAGAAAAAAATTTAAACAACTTTTTTAATTCCAGAATTTTTAACTTTTTCTAGAAAATTAAAAAAATTAGATAATTTTACTTTTTTTCGAAATTTATAATTTTAATTTAATTCGGATTTTTTTTATATTTTTCTATAATTTTTTCGGAAATTTCGAAATTTATTAAGTTCGAGAATAGAAATGGTAATACCATATAGGTTTTCATGTCATTGATGGGAAATATATTAAGTTAGAATTTAGAAAAGAATTCGAAAATTTTATTCCTAAATTTGTATGAATTATTTTTCCAAATTAAAATAAAAAAAATTCATATTTTATTTTCCAAAATTTGGAAGAATTTTAAAAATAATTCTGGAACTTGACAAAAAATAAAAAAAATTCATATTTATTTCTGAAATTAGGAAGATTTTTAAAATCAATTCGAGAACATAATTTTCAAAATAAAAATCTGAATTTTTTTAATTTTTGAAAAAAAATCGAATTTTTTTCGATTTTTCAAATTATTTATTTTTAATAAAAATATCTGACTTTTTTCGATTTTTAATTTTTTTCTGCTTTTTTTTCCAATTTTTTTATTTTCAAAAATTAATTTTCAGATTTTTTAAATTATTTTTTATTTTTAAATTAATATAATTTTATTTATATTATTTTTTATTTTAAAAAAATAGGAAAAATTCCACTTGTACCCTTAAAAAAAATAAAAAGAAATTTAATTATACAGTCATCGTGCCACATAATCAAATATGCACAGTCAGCGAGCCACATCAGAATTTTGTCCAGTTAGATAGCCTCAGGGTCTAAAACGAAAGAATCTTAAATTACAGGGTTGGAGTCTAAACTTTTTTTTACAGGGGGTAAACCGGAACTCGCTTAAATTACAGGGGGGTAAAGACAGATTAACCCTTTTAAAATTGAGTCATTCTTTCACTGTAAACATGTCTCGTTCGTGAAATATTCGTTCACTTGATATAGCATTCCTCTATGAAGTATGTGAAGGAAATTAATGCAGTTGATCAAGTCCTAATGATTAAGGAATCAAGTGATGAAAGTTCGAGACCGAATCAGAAAAAAATGGGTTGAAAAGTTAAGACAAGTGTCATTATGCCCGTAGAAAAAGAGAATATATGAATATGAAAAATAATATATATAGCGCAAGATTTTTTATGGATCCATCACGACAAGGGTTATTTTGTTATTTCAATAATTTGTTGAGCTTCTCTCATGTATTTCATGGAAAATGACTGACCCAATTTCTTCTTTAACCTATCCATATTAGAAATATTTTTCCTTATAATAAGATCTAATTGATAAAAGATTGAAATAAATAAGTAGAAATTACCATTTTATATTCGATGGTTAGATCTTACAACGCACTAGCTTGATTCAGATCAATATGGTACACCATAAGGTACAATTCATTTAAGTGGAAACATAGTGTACTTTAAGGTACGTTGCGCATGAGTGGTTATGCAAATAAAACCCTTGTGCTGAAGTAAACACTGCTCATCATTTTTCAGAAACCCTACCTAACAGAAGTTTTGAAATCACACTTTCTTTAAACCTTCGTCTCCACCCATATAACACTTTGAGCGAAAGGATTTAATTCGCATGGACTGAGTAGTGAATTTGATGTTTGCGCAACACTAATGATCCATCTTGCAGTGACGGAGCCACGTGAGGACATGGGATGGCAATGGCCTCCCCATTATTTTCTGGAAATTACCAAATTACCCTTGGGTTAATATGAAATTTACAACCATGGCACTCATCGGTTACACATGAAACTCCTAGCTGTGTCTTATGTTCTCTATAGATGTTACAGTTCATGGGTTTGTATATTTCTATTAGTTATCCTGCTATAGATGCACTCTTCAATTATAGGTTTTACGCTAAAGATTAAATTGGAATATTCTATGAAAAATAAACTTCTCTGCATCAATTCTATCCAATATAATTCTTGTTGTGGAAGAACTTATAATCTGTGTTTTCTTTTCTTTTACTTTGCTAGACACTTTAATGATGATTTTTTTTCCATATGGAATGGAATAGAACTAATGGCATGCTTATCCTTTTGATCCCTTCCAATTCACATGTTTGTTTTTATTAGCCTTTCTAGACACAGATCCGAGAAAGAGTGATGTAGCATTAGATGTAAACAAGGGATGTATGAAATCTTTATGTATTGTGTGTTGTGACTCCATAATACCATGTGAGATATAGTTTGAAAGGTTTTAAATTGAAATTCTCTATGTTCTATCTCTCACCCCAAGCACAATTCTATATATGAAATTGTTGTTATTGAATACAACATACTATAACTATGACTTATATATCATTTTGTTAAACTGTAGTTTAATTTTTTTAACGGTCGACTTTATGTATTACATAATTTAAATTTGTGATAATCGATTTTATGTTTATTGCAACTTAACCGTGTTGTATACAATATAATTTATATATTTTAGTTTATTTTGATTGCGGTCAGGGATGGATGTACATTGAGTGAATTGGGGGCAGTTGACCCCACTATTTTTTCTATATTATTCGTTAAATCTTTGATATTTTAGCTATTGCCCCCTCTTAAACTAATAGATTGCCCCTAGTAAATAGAAATTTATACTATAAAAAGAGTATGTTTTCATGAATCTTATAAAATCAAATGTGTAAATGCATCTACAATGAAATTTTAAATGATTTTTAACATACTTTTTAAATATAAAGACACGTAAATAACAATTTTAATTTGTAGATGTTAACGAGTCTTTAATTTTTTCAATATATAATGGTATAGTGTTTATAATGTTAAGTATTTTGCTAAATAATAATAATGTTATTATTTTAGCACTTTTGCATTGCTAAAAATTATGTATAAAAATTTGTCATATAAAATCTTGCCCCCACAAGTCAAATTTTTTGAATCCGTCACTGATTGCGGCCACCCCAAACGTTTTTGTCTAGCTCCGCCACTGCCATCTTGATTCCATAATGAACAACTCTGCACTACAAGAACTAATCAATCTACCACTGATTCATGGACATTCGTAATGATCCATGTAAGTTAAGTTTTAATTTCCAATGCGACTATTTTTTTTTTCATCATCAATTTCCCCTCATCCATGGTTTCTTGAAAAGACTTAGATCCACCCTCATTAGTCAATGTCACATACTCATCAGAAACATATCTTATAGATGGTTGCCTTTGTTTGTTGGATCTCCTAAGTTGAATTTTAGATTATTCAAGAGCATTATCAAGAGTCTCATCTTATGATATCTAACACTCATCATTACCATTAGTTGGAAAATTTAATATGGAAACTGTGATTTTATCAAATTATTTGGACTGACACCGAAACTTAAGTATTATCCTCTAAAATGGGAAAAAATTACATGTTCTCAAGGGATTCGTTCCCTTAGAGGCACCACATGCTAAGCAGCAAGATGACGGCCAGAAAGTTGGTTGTCTCGTGTTGGTTATGATGAACTTTGAGCTTCAAAATTAAGAATATATTATTCAAAAATATTAATTTATCATTTTCTAAAAAAATTACTCTCTGCAAAAAATATAAAATATTTTTTATTTTTTCCTAAATTTCTCACCCACAAAACCTTCTCTTCCCTCTTCCTTCCAAACAAAGCATAAAACTCATCCCTTCCACTCCCTTTCAAACTTTCAAATAAAGCTTTAATGCTAATTTTAAGATTTTCATTGACTAGGTTAGTCTCCAATCTATTGTGTAGTTCATAGAGTATAGACCATGTACACACTCATTGATCGATAGGACCACATGATCCATTCTCCAATTAAGAAACGCTAAATATGTTTAAATCATGCATCCTCTCCCTTCTTCACCTCCACGCATTATGCACCATATCTTTGGTTTACCTCCGTTTCCTTTTTTTGGTATTTTATAGAAGATCATTTTTTAAAGAATAAAGCAGCATCACAAAAAGAGAAATAAAACTAGAAAACGATTCATATTTTCCTTTGAAAAAAAATTAGTGTATGTATAAATTAATAACAGCATATAATTATGTGTATCATCTGAAATTGAGTCAAATAATATACTAATGATTTTTTTGGTTACTTCCTTTAAAAAAAATGGTTACAATACACTAGTAATTTTGATTTTTGCTAAATGAGAAAAGAAGGAAAAAGAAAAATATTGGAAACGATAAAAGATTAAGTTCTTAAAAAGATACTCCTAAAGCATGAGTTAGAAAGCTGTGGTGTTAAACTTGGCGCCAACTCATAAACGATAGTAAAGATTGCAAGAAGAGCGTAAGAGAAATAAATTACTTTCTTGAAAACTGTCTCCCATCACAACTTGATCTTAACCAAAAGAGCTTAAATTTTTTGATCTCAACCAAAAGAGCTTAAAAAAAAAATTTGGAGCGAAATCAAACTCAAATCTAATTATTTTTGGTAGAAATTCTTATAATATTATGAATTTTTCGTCTATCATGAGAATGGATGTACTAAAATCTGCTTGACTAAAATTCGTTAACATGTTGCCCTCCACATCCGAAACCATGTTTCAGGCAGAATGAGTAATGGAACCCACATTCCCTTGTTCAATACACCATAAGTTGGACGTGAATTAATCACCTAAAATATTAGTAGATACTTCACACTAATAATATAGTTAAAAAATACAATCAAGATTATAAGAGTCATTTTTTATTTTTTATTTATAACAAGAGTCATTTGCAATGATTACAAAGGATATGGATATATACATTAAAGATTTGTTTTAACATATAATAGAAATATATTATTATATTAAAAAAGAAAGATGGCATCCAAGAGCATTATGCCATCTCAGAAATAGACCCATGAAGAATCTCTCAGCGCCGGGTCAATGTTATTATCCCTTCAAACCAACTGTATGTGGAACCCACAATATATAGTTCCATCTAAATTGCTAAGTATGAATTGGATTGTGGCTATATATCGTTGCAAAGCAAGACGTGGCCTTATAGTTACACCATATAAACTCATGTGATGGGGTATTATTTACAGTTAAATTCCATATTTATGACAAATTTCATATTCTGCCATCCTCTCCTTATCGATCTTCAAATACTTGGCTTTCACTCAAGGAGGAATTCATGTGGCCTTTAAATCTTCTCTTTTCAATCAAGAATTTGATCAATCTAACTCTTTCTGCCAATATTAAATAATAAATGTTTCATGTCGTTGATCATTCCACATTATCGGATTTATTTTTTTAACAAGCCAAAATAAGATATATATTAACACAACAAGAGTGACCTCCCGCATCATCGGATGGTATGACACATCAATTAAAATATGTCACATCATCATCTTTGAGTGACCAACACCTTGTGATTTTAAAATAAAAGAACCAATTTCGTGAGTGAGTTAAAATATGAAGACCAAAATTGTAATTAGGTCATGTTTCTTTTACTAACCCACCAAAATTAGAGTTTTTGACCTCCAATAGGCGGTTTAAGATATCCCTATGGCTTTATGTCTTTTGAACTTTCTTTGAATCTAATCCTCGAGTTAGTAGTGAGATATCTTTTTTTCCCCTCCGGCCAAGTTGATATGCCTCTCAAACTCTCATATACGAAGATTAAATACTCCAAAAATGGAACTTATCTGTATATGACATCAATACTTCGTGGATATGTATCATAGTAGTATCAGGAATTCCGTTTTTTAATTTTTAAAAAATGTTTCATCTGATACTTATAAGATATTTCATAGATACTCTATAAAAGATGAAGGGTATAAAAAAAGGTGAGACAATGTTGTGAGAATTATGTGGATATGTACACGATTCAATTCAAGATGACGCTAGACATTTTGAAATCGGTAAAGTTGTCTCTTGATGAACAAGACTTAAAGGTCGTATATTTTTATAGATGATGGTAATGGAAGAAAAGATACTTAATCGGTCAATAGACAACTTTGAGTTTTTATTAAGGATGCTTTTATTGATATCCTAATGGATGAGATCATAAACTATGATATGCACATTGAAATTAGGAAGATCATAATGATTCGGTAAAATGTCTTGCCTATTAAAGCTCATCAAATAATCCCACCATTTCGAACCCTAAATTGAATGGTCGTGATTTACAAGTTTGTTTGCACAACAATTACCTTCTCTGAACACATGAGAATGAATAACCAAAGAAATTTTGACATACAAGCACATGGTGGTGATTAGACTGATGATGAGTTAAAGCACAAGAGGAGACATAACACCAACAGTCAACCAAGTTTCATTACAAATAACCCTATCCAACCAGAACGTAACGCTATCAGGACCCAATCTACCACATAATTACCAAGTGAACTGAGCACCCATAGTTGTCGATGAGAGAGAAGATTTGCATCCGACCAATCTAAAAAATCACGACAAGAGATCGCGAGAAGGGGGGCATCCTTGTTTTCTCATGCAATTCAAGTACAACATTAAAATTACCAATAAACAACCAAAGACCCTAGAAGCGGCCTAGCAAATTAGTAAGTTCGGCCCAAAGTTGCCGTCTAGTCAGATAAAAAAGCATTAGTCAATAAATGACACTCTTCGATTAGAGTGTTTGAACATTTTGAAAAAAATTCAGACGCACTCTTATAAATTTTCAAAACGGTTTTTTATTGAGAATAATCTCAAAGCTATGGGAATGTTACCAAAGTCATGTATATTTTTATTTTTTTTTGACAAAAAAGTCATGCATGCTTTGAATTTAGGTATCTTTGTATACCTAAAATGAAAAGGAATATTAGCCGACCAAAAAAACAGAATATTCAATCATAATTTTTTCTAACCATAATAATATTTTTTTAAAAATTTTACGTTAATACTGGAATTTAAATTTGTTTATTGAATTTTTGAAATTTCAAAATGATTTTCTTTTTTGACTTATTAGATTTACTTTTTCTTTATTCAAAATTTAAGATTCTACAATAAGCAACGTCATATGTAGGGTACTATCCCTAGAGAAAAATATCCCTATAAATAAGGGACAGATGGCAGCACAAATAGATTTGAAGGCGCCATACCAAAATCCACAACACCTTCCTCTGTTCTCTCCTTCACTCAACTCATAGACATAATTCATCCTCCAAACCTATCATGATCGGACTCTCCGAATCCGCTTCGGGTTCTCCCAAATCCACCATCAAATTCCTCTGTAGCTATGGTGGCAAAATCCTCCCCCGTTACCCCGATGGCAAACTCCGTTACCTCGGTGGCCATACTCGCGTTCTCTCTGTCGATCGCGCTATTCAATTTTCCGGTCAGTATTATTAAATGTAATAGTTAGTTACAATAATTAGTTCAATTTTTCATTAAGAAAATGAAATTGATTTTGAAACTGTTTTTGTTACAGAACTGCTTTTGAAGCTGGAAGAGCTCTGCAGTTCATCCGTGACGCAACTTCGCTGTCAGTTACCCGCTGAAGACCTCGACGCTTTGGTTTCCATCACCTCCGACGAAGATCTCATCAACCTAATCGAAGAATATGATCGTACAGCGTCGCCACAATCACCGTTAAAGATCAAAGCCTTCATTTCTCCGCCTAGATCTTCAAACAAGGCTTCTAAACCTCCGTTACCGTCTCTTTCAAAATCAGCATCTGTCTCTTCATCATCCTCCGTGTCATCAACGTCGTCTTCATCATCGTATAGCAGCCTTACCGGTGGAGGTACCGGTGGGAAGTATACAGCGGAGCCACCGGTGGTTTACCGCTGCGTTCATCATCATATGTCGCAGCAAAGTGTGAATCATGGAAACATGGAGAGATCTTCTGGGAGGAATGTTCCTCTGCCGCGCAGCGGTTACCAATCTCAGAGGAACACCGATCAAAATTATCTGATTCACAACGGCAACCACTGGCAATAACGCTACACTCATTTGAATTCGAATTCTATTTCAATAGAACCACTAAGATTAAGTACATCTTTGGTATTACGGTCTGTTCCCTACGTGATTTTGCAAAAGCTACGCTCTATAGCTTCTGTAACATCTTTGTATTAATATGATTATGGTAAACCTACTACGATATCAAACATGCACTAAGATTAAGAAGCATATAATGTTAATTAGGGATACGAATTACGATAATATAGATAAGATTAAATGAAGAAGAAGTGGAGAAAGAAAAAGTTATGAAGGATATATTTGTGATGTAAAATGGTTGAGAAGGATTGAGGTTTTAGTTTGTGATCCTTGTTAATGAATTTGTCTCCTATTTCGTTTTTGCCTCCATTTTTGTAGTGATGGTGAGTTCGTTCGTCCTTTTCTATTTTCTGTCATCTTAGTGGATTTTTTTATTTATGAGGATGGGTTTAGCTTCATGGCCAAAAAATCCTTGATACATATTTTTCATTATGGACATGTTCGTCTTCTTGTGGTTTGGCTATGGCCTATATTCTCAATCTTATCCTCTTTCCCTTCAATCACGGTTGCAATTTTCCCCCTAAAATTCATGTGTCTTTACAATTTTACTTTTTCGTTTAAGGGTTTGTATAAGTTTGATTTGATCAATAGTTTAACATTTCTGATTTCAGGTTTGATTGAAGAGTGAAAAATGTTACACAATATGGCTTTGGTGCGCATCTTTTGTAAGTTTTTCTACTCCACAAAGATTTGGCTGCCCACCCCACCCCTCTCTTCCAAGAATTTGAATTAGGTATAGTTGCTAATGCACACTGGCAACTCTAGTTAGCACCTCAGAATCGTTTGATAAGGATCAGATGATTCAAAGTTTGAAGAGTTTTTTTTTTGGTCTAATATAAAATTTTAAACATTAAATCTCAATTGTTTGATTATGATCGGACGATTTCAAGTTTGATGACCGTGTATAGTCATCGATTTCTGAGTGCAAACAAGTTGAATCCATCTTCCAAAACGAGTTTAGATACTCTCAATTTAGAGAGATAGATACATACATTGGCTCAATATTTCAAAACAAAGTTTGCATATTTGGATATATCGTTATGGAATAGAAAAAAAAATGACTTTATACTTATAAAATTGATTTTCATATAAATTTATTTAATCATAAATTATTTTACAATGACGTGCGTGCTTTGATTAATATTGGGTTTTATAGAATTACATGTCAATGTAATTTCGATAAAAACTACATTTTAAAGTTTCAACGAAATGACAGCAAAATCAATGTACTTTTTAAACTTATAGTGATCCAAACACACACATATAGTCCGTTTTCTCTAATATCAATTTTACAAAATCAATTTCATTTTTTCCTGATTCACAGTGGCTTTCATAAAATTACATGCCATCATAATTTCAATAAAAACTACATTTTAATAGTATGAACTAAATCACAACAAAATCAAGGCATATACTCTTTAAACTTATAGTGATTCCAAACACGCACATATATAGTTCATTTTCATTAGATCAATTTCATTTGTTTTGGTGCAGGTGTATACCTAAGAAATAAGAATTATGTTGTTTTTCTTTAACAAAAAGTTAAAAATAAAAAAAGAATTTTGTTGTTTTGAACATGTCACACAAAACAATATTGCTTGAACTATAAGCTTTTGTTATTTGTGGTTTCCTCTTGTCTCTTCAGGTTTCATTCCTTTTGAGTAACTAACTAATTTAGGGTCAGACTCAAAGGAAGTGCTGCTAAGAACTACTACGAGCACCGTAGACATCATGGTTTCTTAGTTCTTACGTGTTAACACCAAATATGAATGAGAAGCTGAAAACGCAAATCATTAGCCATGGGGGACCACTGAATCAGTGTCTATTTATGCCACATATGAAAAAATAATGACCTCATTATAATGAAAATGAGAATGAATAGAACTAACCTAAAATGATGTTATACTTATCTAGAAAGAAAAAAAAGTAACATAAAAGAGAGAAGAAAATCTAATAAAAGTAGGGACATCCCTTCCGCAAAGATGGCGCCAAGAATGATATTAAGATGGAAACAAAATGTCCTCCACTCATGTAACATTCAAAAGAAAATTCCTCTCACTGTCTAAATTTTGAAAGAGAGATATGTAAGATATATTCGCATACCGGTTCACACTGAATCATTTAATGAACTTTATTAATTAATCAATATAATGCCAAACTAAGCTTGAACTTTTGGAAGAAGATTTAAGGATATTTAAGAAAAATGAATTTTTTTGACTATATCAACATTTGTTGCAGTAAAAGATATTGATTGTGGATCGTGGAAGTTAACCTGATAAAATAATTTTCTCTTACAAAAACAAAAAACAAAAGATACCTGATTGAAGAAAAAAAAATATCTACTCGGCAAAGTGACAAAATGTACATGTTTTTTTTATACCGACATTGTGCAAGTTTTATTTTTATACCGACATTGTGCATGTGTCGGTAACGAGTTCACAAATCATACTATTTTGCTTTTGATCATTGAGTTCACTGCTAATTAAGGGATAAACGAATTTGAGTGATTCACTTTAAAGTTTTCTTTGGATTGAATATGATAGAATGGAGTGCAGTGAAATGAGGTTTTATTGTTTGGTTTTTAATAAGGGAAATTATATAGTAATTATTGCATTGAAAACTGTGTAATTAATCCATAAATAAGTCAACAAAGTTTTCTTTTATGGTAATAAATTCCTTTTTTTGTATGCTTAACCAGTGCCCCGAGGGCACCGGTTAGCACGACCCTTTTAATAAATGACTGAAATGGAGTGAGGCATGATGGGATTCGCTCGACTTCATTCTATCCTCTTCTCATATCGTCCCTCCTTCAACTTGAGTATAGAAAATGGAATCCAACCTCTAAAATTGTTAATTATCAAATGACTCATATTATATATCTTTTTATCTTAATGAGTCTAGCGACAAAACTCCCATGCGTGATTAGAATGATGTTCTTTGTTGAGCGGCGACCGTCCAGATGCGAACTCGGGTATTGCAAACACTCTGATGCTCAAGTTAATATGAGATGTAAACAAATTTGGCAGATCATGTGTACCTTTAATTGTGGTCCAGAGACCTTTTTATGCAACTAGCGGTGTAGATGTCAAGACGTCTTGGTGAACTGGGACAGTCAGATGATGATGAAGGCACAACATATTTTGTGTTTGGACCCTCTTGTGATTGGGCCTTTTCTCGGTGTGGGGTGTTTGGGCCACATATATATTTGGGTCTCGTATGTGTCAAGCTTGGACATTGCGCCGGTCAAGAACACATATATAAGCGGAGAAATGGAAAATTGTGAATTCGAATCCACACTTCAACATATCAAATGTGTCTACAACCTTTTATTATTTGGACTTCTATTGTATTTTAATTATATATAATAATGGAACAAATGAAATGAAAAACAAAGTTATAATTAATCCTTTTTTCATTCACTTTCCAAGAATTAAAATGAAAAATTTTGTTCTATTCCGTCGTAAAATACTAAAATAATGAATGAAAACTCTATTTCATTCACTACAAGAGAAAACGAGGTAATACATACACACGGAACCGAGTGAGGATTCATAGATGGGGTTTCTTCTCATGAGATATCAGGTAAAGGCAAGGTCATTGAAGACCGATACAACAAGAGGAAACATTACAACAACATCATGGAAGGGTTTATTAGCATTTTGAAGGGTTTAGTGAACAAAATAGTGAAAATAAATAAATTATATTTTCGAGTTACTCACAGTTTTGTTGTGGGTAATTAAAGTTATTATCTGTTTTACCCACGATGAACCGCGGGTAAGTTTGATATGTTATGGCCTCAATAAACCTTTTGAAGGAACCAACATTTTTGCATCAAAATGAAAGAGGGAAACCATTTTTCTTTTTGTTATTTATTTTCTTGAAGACTTCTTTCTGTCTTGTTGGAACATTCGGGAGAGCATCACTGAGATCGAGCATCGCTGCTTAAATGTGTGTTTAGTCCCTGCACTTTCGCCCAATTTTGATTTTGGTCCCTGCACTTTTTTTGTTTGGCATTGGTCCTTAGACTTTATAAAACATTTGACATTAGTCCTTCTCTTAAGTATCTGTTAAAAAAAACTAACGTGGCACACTAAAAGACAAAAAAAAACTTTTTAACTTAAAAATATCATTAGTCCCTGCACTTTTAGTATTTTTTTTATATAAGTCCCTGCACTTTGGTATTGGTCCCTGATTTATTTATTTTTTAAAAAAAAACATTCAATGAAATTATTATGTTTTATTATTGTTTTGTTCATTATTTTTATTGGAATAATCATAAAAAAAATCAAAAAACTCTTTTTAAAAAAATTGATTAAAAGATCAATAAAAGACTTTTTGATTTTATTTTAAAAATATTTTTAAAAAAAATTTCAAAAAAAAGAAGCTTTAATCAATATTTATAGGGTTAAATATGTTTTTAGTCCTTATATTTTGAGCCCATTTGAAGAATAGTCTCTACATTTCATTAAATGTTTTTAAAATTGTCACATTTTATCTACGTTATCAAAATTAGTCTCTGCTGTTAATTCTCTAATGGAATGCATTTTTTTGTAAAGCAAAATAAAGATCAAATAAAACAAGAAGGAAGTACAAGACTGGGGGGACATAAACCTGACCCAGAAAACCACAAAACAAACCCTAATGGGTGATACATCAGATCAATGCACAAGTGGTAAAATAAAAGCAACTCTAAACAACCCTTCCACAGACAATCCAGCGCACCCACATATGGATACGAAACCGAATTGCAAAAAAGACGCAGAGTGAATGTTCAGAGTATCAAGTAGGCGTATGAATCGTCTGCCAGCACAGAACCGATCCAAGATCCATCAGCTCCCTAACGAAATAGCAAGCCATAAACGCCCTTTCGGGCCAAACATCCAATCGTAGTCCAAAGCGAGTGAAGATACTTTGGATCACAGTCCACCGACGGTGCACTAAACAACCGCAGCAGATGATACATTTCTTAAGGTACGACAAAAAAGACAACCGCCAACATGGAGTGTCGACGCACCTAGCCCTTTCGAGCAACATCTGGCGAAAGTTGAATCAGCATCCAACAAATCAACGCAAATTAATAGAACTTTTTGAACTAGATCTTAATTCTGGAAAACCAGCTTTAAGATTATCAACAATCAAATCATGAACCAACCACCACCATCTTCCACTTCCTGATAACAAAACAAAAGAACCAGAAGCAGCGGACCTGCCTGAAGTAGATAAAATAGTCACAAGGAAGGGGGTTTGAATTGTGACCCTTTAAAAATTATCCTGAAACTTAAAAACAATTCTCAAGTAGTTTACTTGGAAGTGTTAAGTTAATATTCTGACTTCAGAACGTTCTGAAGTTCATACACAAAAACTG
>Ga0228711_1001102_pt1 | contig 38256 bp, 19 predicted proteins | sample MedpolnodulmetaG_2_FD_177996 | JGI IMG/M metagenome (GOLD analysis project Ga0228711, IMG submission 177996) | Root nodule microbial communities from Medicago polymorpha collected in Santa Monica, California, United States - brown nodules | ecosystem: Host-associated > Plants > Roots > Nodule...
AAACTACACTGCGATTAGAAAAGGAGATCGACCTAAGCAATGGGGTAAAGGCAAACCATTTATAGTATACTACTATAGTTTTTTTTTATATTTATTTTAGTTATATATATGCTCTTGTGTTGTGTTGGTAGAAAGCAGCATCATTAATATCTACTAGCAACATGAATGTAGTATGGTTCTGTATTATGATTTGTAAACTGTAGGTTTGAAGAGACGTTCAATTACTCAAATGGGGATGTCTACGTTGGTACCTTAATGGTGAGATGGAAAGCAGAGATCGTGTATATGGGCTTTTTTGAAGACCATCAAAGCTATTATCTGAATCTTAATCTGCAACTTGGCATCAGGTAAATTATTTAATATTTATAAAAAGTATTATGGAAAATTTGATATAGTATTCATGGTTACGTACCATTGTTTCAACTGTTCTATACTTAACTGTTTTATAGAGTAGATGGGGCTTCAAGTGTTTATGACATCTATTCTCATGTTCACCAGTGTTTCATTTTTCCTATGCAGAGATCAGGACAATGAGAAAGGGTGATCTCATATAAATACTTAACACTAACTTATGATGATGAAGATGAAGATGAAGATTGTTGATTTTTAATGCTTGCTGCCATATTCATCATTGACTGGTATTCTTGTTGAGATTTTTTCCTGCTCTGACGTTTATTTTAGATAAGCAAATGCAAGTTGACAAAATACTATTGGAAAGACTCGTTGAAATATATGTTGACATGGATATGATAATTGAAAAAAAACTTTACCATACATATATACATAACATTAATAGAGAATAACTAGAGTTTACAAATGTTGATTATTTTATCATCATGATTATCTTATGAAACTAACTAGAGTTTAAAGACCTTAAAAACAACAAGTGCAAATGGAATTGATTATAATGTTGGTGACTTCTAACCAAACATACATAACATTAATAGAGAATAACAAAAATCTGGTAAACAAGTAGTAGTTCCTTCGCTATTCTCCACTTTATAAGTAAAAAATCATTTATACCTTTGAATAAGGTTGCTTTTCTTGTCAAGATAGTGCTTGAAGACGGTATGCTTCACACAAATCACGGTGAATTAAATCGACATCCTCATCCTCCTCTTAAAATTGGCTTGTGACATACTCCTTTCGGTTTTATTTATAAGAAACATTTGACTTTTTTAATTCATTGTATAAATAAATGATGTATTTAGTCTATATTCTATACCAAGTACATTAATTACTCAATAAATTTAAAAAGTCAAGTACATTTTATGCACTTTTCGACATTACCAAGATGTCTTGACGCCTTTCCTTTTGTTACTAGAGCTTGTGCCTTTTCAAGTTCCTTTCTCATCTTCATTGAAAAATATATATGATTTATAATCAAAATGTTAGCCTTTATAAAACAGTATAACGGAAACATAAAAATAATACATGTGAGCCTCAATAAAAGGTATACTTATTTTCTTCAAAAATGATCTTACTATGTTTTCTTTGAATTGAAGAAGAGGGAAGGAAACAAACTACTACTATAATGAAAAGGATATTGTAATTTTGAGAAGGATGCACAAGATCTTCACTTTCATTTATGTGCCCAACAATATAAATGGTGAAGTTAGGGTTCAAATGAGAATTTAAGATTATTTAAGATTAAAAAGTTCATACTTGTGGAAGTAATGAATCCACGAATTTCTTTTGAGAAACAACAAATAGCGGTCATGTAACATGTAACATCAATGCATATGTCATTTTCTCCTATAGACACTATCAATAAGAGAAGTATAGAGTATTAAATTGAAGATGGAGTACATCAAAAAAATGTAATTGCTCCTGATTGTTGTCAATTAAACAATGAGTTGAACATGAAGTTGAACATGTTGTTAACCATTCTAGAGGATGTGAACATACAGGACTTGGCCAGTGTATATATTTTCGAGTGTATTTATTTTTAGAAAAGTAAACCTAGTTCTTTCTAATTTACTGATTGTTATACAGTCAAGCTGGTTTACAAAATATGAATATAAGGTGATGAATAACATACAAATATTATATATTTGACGTGTTTGATTTTTTAAAATATCAAGATATCAATCAATTTGGATATTTTATGTCTGTGATTACACACTCTACGACAGTTTTCAAAAATAAAACTTGTATTTCTTCAACAAAAAAATGAAACTTGTATGATAATCACGGGGTTCAACAAAGCTAAACCCAACACTTAGGTCTTCGTCTTATTTGACTTAGAGAGTGTTGTATTTATTCAAATTTAGGGATGATTAAGCTCTGAAATTTAGTCGGACCAAAATCCAAAAACATGATAATGTCAAGTACAATTTGCCCTAACTTCTTTTCGAGAAAACCTTTTATGGGCACAATCACAAATCAATTTTGTTAGGCACATCCTCACATTGTCCTTGTGAGTTAAACTCAGTTGGTTGGGACAATGTATAATATATGGAAGGTCCGGGGTTCAAACCCCGGCCACCAAAAAAAAAAAGGCACATCCTCACATAAAGTGAAAAAAATTAAAGAAAAAGTATTTTTTTTTTTACAAAAGAAAAGATATTTAGTCATATCAATTGATTTTATTCAATTTTATTCTCTTTTATTTTTTTTTATAATCTTGTATGTGTGCCCAACTATATTTATTTAGGCTTGTGCCTAAGTAAGTATACCTCCTTGTTTTCTACTTATAGTTGCTACTTCTATCTTTGTTTGTGATAAGACTTGTGTTAGTTTAGTTAGTATTATTGCAACTGACATGTTTGAGTTGGATACATCCTTTTAAAAAAATGCTTGAGTTGTATACATAGCAAAGTACTATTAACTTTTAATCATATCTGAGTTATTAATGACACAATTTTATATTATTTCAAAATTTGTAACTGTAATTTGAAAATTGATACTTAATCATATTTTAAAAAAAGTTTATACTCTATAAAAATCGTTAAGTAAAATGCTAACATATGCCCCTAAATTACTGGTTAAAGAAATCTATACCAATATATAGAGGGAGTACACTCTTTTTTTTTGCTGAAATTTTTCTTTCATTTTTACCTTTCATTTAAACCATTTTATCATTTTTATAAAATCATTTAAATTTTCAACTAAAAAAAATTAGTTAAATCACGTTAAAATTGGAACAGTTCATAACAATAGGATTAATAACCCACAATAATAGAACAATATTAGACATGATTAAAAAAAACTGTATTTTGATCTTATAAAAAATATTATATTTTCTATTAGTATTACTCTTCACTTGACTACTTTTTACCATTTTATGGTTCATTGCCGATAAAAGCGGAAAGACGAACACGTTAATATCCGTCTTGACGCTAGTCAATATGGTAAAAATATCTAAAAACTTGTGTAGTAAAACTTTTAAAAGTGTAAAAATAATGCTTTTCTTAATACAATTTTACTTTTTTTGTTGCTTTATCTAGTGACACAAAAACTATTACCACCAAAGTGCACCATAGAGTTTTTTTTCTGAGGCAATTACCACCAAAGTATAACGTAAGTGATCGATCCTATAGTACTTGATATTTTTGTTTAAACATATGCGCCTCTTATGCTTTCTTTGAGAGTTTAAAGGGAAATTATGGGGTAATCTGGGAAGGGGGAAAGAAGAGGGGAAAAGAGAATAGTTTGCAACATTTTCAATAAATTACCCAAGAACCTTTGTGCATTAACTTCCTTCCACTCTCAACTTACTTTCATGAGATTTCCACTACAAACATCCAACCATTAGTTTAACACCTCAACTCGATTCTATTCTACACATTCCACTAAAACATTCAACCACCGCCTTCTCATTAACTTCATGAAACGTTTATAGATAAATAATCAAAGTAGTATACCAACATGATATATGAAAGATAAAGTTCAGCCTCTTGTGAACAGTGTCAGCAAAATCAATAGGCTGTATGACGAACTTATTAAACTCCAAAGAAAAATGCTTGCAAATGCCCTAAAAGTACATGTTAAAAAAAACCAAAGAAAATGGTGTATTCGATTGTTTAAAAGTTTTAAAATTATTTTATTTTTTAACATTCGAGGCAATGACGTTTAAGTATGTTATAAAAATAACTATGTAACTGAATGGGGGGAAAAAAGGAAAACATAGAGTGGTTACACATTTTGCATCAATATATATAGAAGAATTAATTATCACATAATAATCCATCTCACTTGACGCTATTTCCAAAAGGTGTAGGACAAAATTGTGCCAAAAACTTTCAGCTTTTCACTCACAGCTACGGTTACTACCTGCAACTATAACTTGATATCATTAGTTAACTTACACGCAATCCACAGAGATCCTACCTTCTCTCCCCCACCCTACAACAAAAAGTAAATAAGGTACAAAGCCAAAGGACGGAATCTCCTCAATTTACTGAGTAGGCACAAAGCCAGACATGCAGCACATTCCATCACAGGTATCGTAAGTGGTAGAAAAGTTGTCCAGTAGATCGGTAATCAACACTCCTTTTTCATCCATAGTTGCAACAAGCTGACACTGGGACAAATCTAATTGTGTAAGAACTATACAGATCATCTTTTTTCTGTTTGGGGGTTGGAGGGGGTGGGAAGGAAATTTCCTCAACAACTGAAGAATGAATTCCCTTCGCACAAATTGCTATATGTTACCCGACAATAATGGGCAATTATTTTCATCTAAAACAGGCTAAGATCTTCTTACAGATTGCTGGTCGACTTGAGGTTCTTCTAGCAATACCAAAACCTGCTTATTGGATGGATACAATAAATGAATCTGATATTCTCAAAATGAACCAACTGAGTTGGGCAATGCTCTGTGCCAAACACCACTCTCTGCTTTCTTCCAAATCAAATCCAGTTACACTAAAAGTATTCGTCATCATTTTCCCCCCGATAATCTGTTCCTATTAAAATCAAGAACTGTATCACAAAATTTATAACACTGTATATCCTGAGGTATGTACGCCAAAACTTGTTGGACACCAGTGAAACTTGCAGCTTATAAACCACTTATGTGTAATGCAACACATCAGCCTAAACAGGGCCACACCAGAAACCAATTTGATGCCAAAATGAGTTCCACCCGAAATCTAGTTTACAGCTTCAAAGAAGAGCACCTGAGGTTGTAGATGCCCTCTCTCACAGACAGTAAGAACATCGCCCCATCCACCAATTATCTGGTCATTCAAAGGGGGAAATTAACACAGCAAGAATGACAACATATATTCATCTATTTAGATTTAACTCACCTTAACAGTCTTGTCATCGTACATAATCCATTGACCGTGGTCATGGCTATAAGCAAAGCAATGATAATGCTGGCCATAGTAGCATACCTACAAGTTTAAATGGCACAAATTAGCACAAACTAGCCCACTATGTTACCAAAATCCATTGGACCTCTGCAAATTCCACAGTAAATGTTTACATTGCAGTCTTTTTCTGTAATGAAATCAAATTCGTCTCAAACAGCAGAAAGAAAAAGCAATCAATAATAAATAGAAAATTCCTAGCATATCATTCAAATACATACCACTGAAACCAAGTTATGGGTGCTTTTAGGATTTAAACCACGATAGAGGACACTGATATCTAACTTGGTGCTCAGGGCTGCCAGAGTTGCAGTTATGTCATTAGCACTCTCGCAAGTATTTTGCCAACCTAGAACTGTGAATACGAAACATGTAAGAGAAAGAGCAAAAAAAACATACTGAAAAAAATTTGACCTCCACACACAACAACTGAGGTACCTGTCATAAAAACATGGGGTGGAGTTGAAAGGAAGTGATGGATGTGGTTGAGCTTGCCACAGCCGCCGACTTCTTGATCACAAGTTAGCCGATGGTTCCTCTCCACAAGATTCAAAAGCTTGTCAAGGGAGCTTTCGGGAAACATAGCCTGAAAGGAGATGAAGGGATCTAGCTAAGGTGCATAACATGCATAATTGTTTGTTCATGCCCCTCGGAGCATAAAATTAGAAACATTATAAATTACAAGCAAAAAGACGGGCACTTACGTGCCCGTCTTTCTGCTCTTATTGTTGCGCTAACGCGTGTAGATTATCAACGATATTTTATAGAAATTTGCTTGTAAATTACAAAGGATATTATATATATATATTACTTTCAAATGTAACAAACTCAACAAATCATATTTAACTTTTTCAATGACAACAATAATATAACAAATATAATAAAAAAATTATCTTTTTTAATAACCCAAAAATATAGCATTATTATAAGAAAATTTGTTTAGGGGTATAATTGGAATAACAAAAAATTCAGCCAAAAAACCTCCCAAAAGGGGTTATTTTCTTTATAGTATAGATTAAATGTTAAGAAAATCCTAAAGATACCTTCATTGTCCTGAGGGCATTGGCATTTATATTTTGAAAGAAGGAAGTATACTTCAAATGTCTGGACTCCAGATTACAATGGTAGCAGTTCATTTGTTCAAAAATGTTCATTCCAAAAAGTGAATGTGCTATACAACTACTAGCTGCACAATCCCAAGACCCCATGCATTTGCTTTCCACTGATTCTGAATCAGAAACACTTGAACCACGAGTAAATGATCTATGAAGGCAATCAAATATCACAGCCAGTACCTCCGAAGCATCATTCATCTGAGCCTGCCAAATGCCAATAATACATTAATTACATTATCAAAAGATGAACTACCTTGTATTCATTTTCTTTCAATGAAGTTACCTCTTGGAAGAAGTTACTATGTGGATATAGATTGCTTAGAGCTATCCGCAGGGAAGTAGGTGCAACTGCTTCTCTCCTTGAATCCTTTGAAGCAAGGTCTAGAGCAGTAAATATGTCATACAACGCACAGACAACACAGGGATTACCCACATGATCATGCTCTGATCTTGATCTGCCAAGAAATTCCACCCGAAAGCGTCTTAAATGCCACAATGACTGAGGTCATACAGAGACATGAAATCATTTTTAGAATAATACATTAGTGACATATAAGTACTGCAATTATTATAATAAAATATTGGAAATTTGACTTTTGAAATACCTACCTGAATAATAACATTGAGAAAACAATTATATTCACCTACTTCATTCCTCAGTCCCGTACCAAGCAAACTAGCTCCATTCACATCCTGCGCTGAGTCTTCCACAGGTGCAAGACCTGAACAGTCTACTTGTGAGGAAGATCTTTGAGACATTCTCAAACTCGAAACCAAAGGCAAACTTCCACGTGCTTGATATGTGTCTGATAAGAAGAATCAGTTACAAGGTTAGACAGTCACAAGATGAAGCCAGAGCTCCTTTCTTAAGGTGCATGATTTATTATAGCTAATTTAACGGAAACAGAAAATATTACGAGACTATCAAGATTTAGTTTGTCAAGTTTTACTGGTAAATTGTAATGAAAGTAGAAACTATGGATGTATCTACAAAAATTAAAAAATGATTATGGCTACAATTATTATTAGTAGCTACAAATGGATAGTAAATAAATATACAGCCATACAGGTAAATGCACTAGAAAGAAAAGAATAAGTACTTTGATGCCAGATAAAGCATTGTTGATGTATATAATGGAAAATGCACCCTTGCAAAGTTAAGTGCAACAATAAACATGGGCTATGAGTCACCATCTATGAGATAGCTAGTCATAAGTGTTGTCAACAAGCAGATAATTTGAAAATCTAATTATCAAATCAAGATTCAAGAAGGAATTTGGCCATGATATTGAAGTATTGAACTGAAACACAAAGAAAGCTTACTGCATGGCACAGACATTGTCAAGAACCTCCTACTCAGACAGCTTAAACTCAGAGGTAGATGCTTAAGAATGATTTTATATGTCATGACACACCTCACATAGAACCTTTGGACTTTTGTGCTAAAATTTAATTAAAATGAAAAGTGGGGGATGGGGGAAGCAAGCGATTGAACTACTAATTACTGCATCACATATTACAGCCTCTAATATCTCCTACAAAGAAACTGAAATTTTATTGACACTGTATGATATAAAAAAATTGCTGTGAAGAGGGGGCTAACTGAACATGATGGGCCACATATTGTAAGATGAGATAATTGGCGAAAAAGGACAAGATCTACACAGGCTGCACAAAAAGTACCAAAAGAAATGGTCATTGGGGGAGCGGGGACAAGAGAGGAAGGGAAATGTACCATCATGGACAGTTGTCATGTGTTAAGTGGAGAAGGGCGGCTACCACCGGTGTTTAATCGCAGCTTCGGACGAGATGTTTTGAGAAGGAAAAAAATGCATTGGCATCTATTTTTTATCTATCTCAAACAAACAGGCTAATAGAAGAGGACTAATAGGCAGAGGAAAGGGGGAGAAAAACTACAGAGTAAAGGAAGGGGCAGGTTAGAGTATTCAATCGCAGCAGAATCTTTATTGTTACTTTCTGGTCATACTTTTTTCTGCATTTTCGATTAAACATAGGGCCAACTCTAATTGTATGGAGCTTAATCTCCTTATTCCGAATATAATCTCAATCTTCTACCAATTATCCATCAAATCATAAAAAAAACTTTGCAGTCAACAAAGCCCTCCCTTTAAAATAGGGGTCATACTTATTACATTAAGCTAGGGCCGATAGTTATATTATTTACTGATCTATAATCTACGATGTTCATTAATTCCATAGCTTTAAATTTAGCCAGGAAAGCAACCGACCAAGGGTACAGAATATGATAAAGGAAAAACGAAAACTTTCAGAGAAATTGGCATTCAAACGGTTTCATTTCCTTTCTTGAGTCATTTACAGTAGGTGGATTTTGTCTCAAGGAAAAGATATATGTTATTAAGCATAAAAAAACACATCTCAGTAGTATAAGATGACAACAACTATTCTACATATGTACGCAAGTACTGAAAGATTTATACCTAGGCTTTGACGTACAGCCATTTTAAGATCAGCTTGGAATCTTTCCTCCTCCTCATCTTCCACTTGCAATTCTTTCATCACCTTTGTTCCATTGTTTTCCAACACTGAAGGTACATTAAAGCAACAGTGCATTAACTTTCATATTTTGGAAAATACCTTCACAAAATGGCATTTGTATATAGTATTTTAAAGTTAAATATTACAATGACTTCATCAAGGCTCAAAAACTGAAATAGGATTTCTGCATCAACAAGTTTAAACTTAAATATTGACATAATTCTTGCAGGAAAGAAGCACAAAATGATGCAATGAAACTTCAAAGAGTACAAAGCAGATTTTGAATCTAATTGAACAGAACAAAAGTAGAGATTGATCAAAAACTTCTTTATTAAGAGAAGGATCCCACTGAAGAAAAACCGCAATCTAAACAAGTGTTGCCAGAGAAAGTATAACTAAAATCAAGATACTAAAAAGATGGAATACTAGGGCAATCAAAAATCGAAATTTGTAGCAACATTTATCAGTTAATCTACCATACAAAACATCACACAATCATAATCCAAACCTAGGTATAAGCGAACCCATGAGAAGATAACCAGGGTACAAAATGGCCAAGATGCCAAAAAAGATAGAGCGTAAATGGAAGAAACTGTATTGCATAGAAGAGCCTAATTCAACATTAATTATAGATATACATTCATACACATATACATCTGATGGTGCATACCAATTAAATTCAATTGAGTCGAACATTATCTTTGTCTTTGTAATGAAATATTAATCAAATACATCTGGTAAAAACCTAATTAGTTGAGAATAAATATATGTCCCAGCATTACATGGAAATAATTTTTCGGCAAGATTAAAACTTACAATGTTTGGCATCTTGATTGACAGTATTTGAATCCTCAATATTCTCATTTTGTTCCAACTTTCCATCAACCATTTTAGATGAATTCTTATTCCGTTTATGTTTTTTTCCTGCACGCCGATCAGGCAAAGGCAGACCATTCTCTGGAACGATTCCATTGGGCATGTCTGTGGGAAATGTTTATAAAAAAAAAAATGAGGAACCGCAGGCTAAAAATTAAAAACTGCATTTTGAGACACCGCCGACCTTGTTTAATTTTTGACTGGTGCAAATTATTAATTTTTTGGGAAGCGGGATCGGCTGAAGATTTAGTCGGCATCATGGAACCATTCACTGTGGTATTAAGCAAAGCCTCTAGATTGCTTGGGCACCCATTCTCCTTTGCCAACTGTTCCTGGAAGAAAAAAAAACATGTGCAAGTTCAGCGGGTGTATTTCCAGCAAGACCTGATTCTTGGCTTTAAGTATTTTCTAATAATTCGTATGTTTGACTATACGTCCATTAACTGTACGATAGTAACTTGAAGATTAGTAACCAGAAATTATGTCTGTATTCATACCTGCATAGGTAGTCTTATATTTTCTTGCACATCCAAGCCATCAGCAACAGGCTTCAATTGACAATCTTGAAGTTTGTCAGTGATTTCCTCTAAACATGTACCAGATAATTTCTTCTGTTGTTCAGCGAGGTGCTTCTGTTTGGCCTCATTTTCAATCCTTCGTTGAAGTTCCAAGGTTTCTTCAAGCTTTTTTTCCTCCTCTTCAAGCTCAATTTTACGTCTAAATTCCTCTTCATGGTGTTCCAAATCATCATCATTCATAGAAACAACTTCATGATCTTGAAATTCACTGTCAAGTGATACTAGATCAGAACTGCAGTAAAAACATTTTTAAGAAAAGTTACATCGTTTCTAGAAGATTACATAAAACATGAAAACTGAGAAAAACAAAGCGAACATATACTGACTCAAGAGTTGTAGACAGAAGCGAGGGGTGCATAGAACCACTTGTGGCCTGCAAGAGAGATACATTTTAATCAGTTATCACATACATTGGTCAAATATATGAACAAATTCAACATGCATGATGAACACCTTCAAATCTCTTGTTTTTCTGTGATCTTTATTCTTCTTCCTATCCTTTGTCTTCTCCACATGTCTCGTGTTCTCATTTCCCCCTTTGCCAATCTTCTTGGAATCAAGAGCAAGTTCAGCCAAGAATGCTTCCCCTGCAGCATCAGATTTCTCCCTTGCATCTTTCTCAGCCAAATCTTCCAAAAGTGTCTGAAAGATCAAAACAAACAAACATATAGTAAGTGAAAGAAGAAATTATGGTACATGTTTGGGCAGTTTGTGTACAAACCTTTAAGTACAGCTTCACTAGAGGCACTAGTATTGCTCGATAATCATAGGTAGAAACATGCCCAAGCTTGAGTTCCAATAGCTGCACCTCTGAAACACATTTAATTATTTCAGCGTCAACTTTGCTAATCTGCAAAGTAAACACATTGGGTTAGAACATCAAGGCATAAGTCCATCCTTGCAATTAACTTAGTAGACACAGGACAAGAACCAACAGACTGACCTCTATAGATGAGTGCTCTTTCAGTTTCTGAATAGCAATTTCTATACAGCCATCCATTTGATGCAAGCAGTCCTTCATTCTCCATTCATCATCTTCGCCAGATTCCAAGTCACATAACTGAGAAGCCACACCAGTATAAGCTTCATCGTAGCAATATTGATTATTAAGACTAGTTGTTTCTGCTTCTTGCAAAACATTTGTTATACAATCAAACTCAACCCTATTGCCGGGATACATCATTTCATTCTCCCTCTCTGCAAGCTCATCTCTCCGCCTTTTTAAGACTGACTCATAGCTTCGCTGCACAAATTCACTCACGTTTTCCCTCTTCTTACCTTCTTCAAGACAAAGATCCTCTATTGTCTGTAGTGCTTCCTCAATACTCAAACGTTCACACTTTTTCTGACACAGGTTATGTAATTGGTAAAACTCCTTGTCAAGTGCCCTGACCATTTCTTGTCCTTGACACATTTTATCTTCTTTGGTCCGACTCCATGACGCAAAATGATCCCCAATAGGTCGACTTGCATATAGCCAGGACAGCAAAGCACCACTACTGTCTGAAATTCCATCAGGAGAACTTGGAGTGACCATGTCCTCGAAGACAGCCTCCTGCGTTATACCAGAAGTGACTTGTGTTCGCAGTAGACACTCATCCAGGAGGAGGCATGATGCATCTCCACTGAGAACAATTTTTTCTTTGGCTTCAGCACCTTGACTGATATCATGCAAATCATTCTTGGGACTACTACTTTTATCAGCATATCTACCCAACCCACAAGCATGAGACAATTCCTGCAGAAATTGAAGAATTTTCTTGAGCTGCGAAGCTCCCAGAAAGCATATACACATTGGCGTTTGGTCTATATCATGTTTTAGAAGTTCAGAACCAGCAGCAAGACCCTGGATCTCACTTATACTAAATTGTATGACCTTGTGAAGATGACCAGCAGCAAGACATTTGTATCTAATAAGTATCTCAAATGCCCCATGGATTTTCTCCAGAAGTTGTGCACGCTCCTCGTCATCAGATACAGGCCAACAATCAGATACAGGATTTGCCATAAATTGTTGATCTTCAATGCCTTCTCTGACATCACTTTCATCAATTTTATAATACTTACTGCTTTCGGTCGTACAATTAACAGAACTGTACCCTAAACTTTCCTGTTCATGGTAAGAACTGTTTGAATCTTTAAAACAATCATTGTAGTCCTGAGTAAGATAGTCCTCCGGACGTGATGAACCTCTGAATTTTGCTTTATAATCAAGCATTTTAACTGCAGCTGAGACATCCAAAGGCTTCCAGGAACAATTAAGAATCATCTCAATCCATTCATTGTCAACATGTTGAGGCAAAATTCTCTGCATTTTTGGCGGGAGAGTCTGAAGGTGAACCTGCATAACATGCTGCCTATGAAATTCCTGATTGGAAAATCTCTCAGAACAAATGCAGCAACTCCAAAATCTCCATGTTTTATTGGCTTCAGCATAAGACAAAGCTTCTGATAAAACATCTTTTAGCAAAGTATCCTTTGTAGAGTTGAAGTGGGACACAATATCACTTATTTTAATCTTAAGCAAGTCCTTTTTCACATCCATACCCACCGAATCCCAATAACTTAACACCCACTTTCTCCTTTCAGCTGTGGATCCATTCTTTCTCAAATGCCTTCGCCTCTCGCCTGTCCTCTGACTAGACCCTGAATTCAAATCCAATGCTCTGTCTTCCCTATCTCCTTCATTCGGAGACTGAGGAGACTCCGACTTCTGCTGCAAAAGCCTCGCAGCAGCCACCCTTACCTCAATCTCTTTTCTTCTTTCCTCGGGTGTCTTAGTCACCTTCTTAATCTCATTCGGCCTTCTAGTCTGAACCAACCTAACCTCCATAGGATCCTCTGTAGCCCTCCTTATCGGAATCAACCGAAACCTCTCCTCCCCATTACTCAAATTCTTCATCCAAGACGACAACGAAGCTATATTCGACTTCTGAATCAACTGCCTCAACTCACCCTGCACATGTAATATCCTATCCTCCATACTAGACACTTTCTGCTCACTCTCATCCTGCAACGTCTCCTTAGCCGGATCAGTCGGGTATTCAATCGCAAGCCCTCTCTCACACTCATGCACCACATCCTCATAGTCCTTCGCCTCAGTAGCGGCTTCCAACATCACACTAGCATGAAAATGTGCATACTCAACCGAATTGGGCGAAAGCTCAACAGCTCTTCTAGCCAAATCAACAGCATGCTTCAAATGCCGTTGCTTCGCATTACAATCAGTAATAACAGAAGCAACTTTAAAACAAATAAAACCATAAATTCGATGAACAAAAGGCGAATAAAACGAACCTTCTTCTTTCAAACACAACTCCTTCATGAGCTTCATTGCTCGATTATGATTCCCACGACGAAACGTGGTTAAGGCACGCTCACATTCTACCTTAATTGCAGAGAAATGAGAAGCCTCGGATTGAGGAGAACCATTATTGGCGAATTCGATCTTGTTAGGGTTAGGATCGAATAAAATGATTGAATTATCGGCATCGGGTGAAGTAGAGCCGTTGATGGTGGTGGCGGTGGCGGCTCCGCCGATGGGAGATTGATTCACCGGAGAAGCCGCCGGAGATAGTTTGGAACGAGGAGGAGCAGAGTTTCGCTTTTTGTGTCCCATGAAATTGAATTGAGGTCATGCAAATCCGATTCACGTGCATCAATGAAAAAGGTTAGAGAGAGAAAGAAAACTAACCTAGAGAGAGAAAGTGGTTGTTGCCGGAGACGGTTACGGTGAAGGATCGGAGAGAGAAAGGAGAAACCTAGAGAGAGAAAGAGAAAGAGAGAGAGTGAAGAAGGGAGCACCTACCCACAGGCACTGCAGATGGGTGAGGTTTCAGTTTCATATGAAAGAGAAAGAGAGATCAATCGAATGAAATGTAATTTTATTTAAGTGAATCAATTAATCAAATCTAAAAATTGATTAACCCCAATTATTTTGCAACTTTTTTTATTCATTAAACAAAGGGACAAACACAATTCTCAATTAGATATATATGTTTTGCCTAATAATTTTGGTATCGTTTACGACTTATTTAAAATAATTAATTTTTGAGTTCATGTAAAATACTTTATACAAATTAATAAGTTTTTATATATTATTTATAAGTTTGTTGAGGTAGTTATCGGAAAAACAATTTATGAAAATACAACGAATTAACATAAAAAAATATTGAGAAAAATTAACATAAAAACTTATTTATTTGTATAATCTAGTTTTCGTAAGCTCAAAAATAAGTGAATCCAAACGGTATTTAGTCTTGACAACACATGCTTATGTTTATTATTTTGGTTTATGTAGGCAAACAAATTGAGATTTTTTTTAATGAAAAAATTGAGAAATTTAGGTTGTCTAATCCATGATTTTATTTTTTAATGTGTGCATTTATATTCTAACAGGAATCTTTTGTTGTTGTCATTGTACAATAACAATAAAGAATGTAGTCTCGTAAGTACGAATCTATACAATTGTAAGCGTGTTGATATGTAAAAGTTTGGGTTTGAATTTGTGATTACTCTCCACTTTAATGAATGAGTCTACTTACTAGACTATCTCACAAAAATAAATTAAGGGTGTAACCACACAGGGTGAATGTAATGAATTCATCTTCGTGTTTTTTTCAAAAATCTAATAAATGATATTTGAATTTTTTTTTCCTTTTTTTTAAGAAATTTGAGTTTTTTCATAGAAAACGCAAATTCTTATCATTATCGATCACCACTTCAACGATCATTGATCACTTCACAAAAAAAAAAAAAATCATTGATCACTATTGTGACCATCCACTACGCCCTCGCATTTCTAATCACCACTGGTCACTGCTACGACTGTCATCAATCACCACTTTGACCACCACACAACCGCTCTAACACACTACTAATCACTTACAAAATCACTTTCAATCGCCTTTTCTACCAATTACCACCTTCGTTAAAATTGATGTGTTTTTCAATCAATTGTTTTTTAACAAAGTTGACTCGATTTTTTGTTGTTAAGAAGTTAAAGTAACTCACCCAAATTAACAGTAGGAAGAATCAAACATGAAACCTCAAGGAGGAACAACCTCCTAAATCTCAAGCCAACACCACCAAATCAACTCAAATGATTATTTTGACTCAACTGTGATTTCATGTCAATATTTTATTATTTTTATGTTTATGTATTTTTTTTATATTAGATGGTTTCATAGTGAGGTGGGGTAAAGTGAGTAATTCAAACAAAAAAGAAAAATTGAAAATCAACTCATAAGAAAAAATTGATTTTGTTTAAAAAAATATAAAAAAAAAAATTTTGAAAGAAGAAAATTATTATTATTATTGATGGGGTGTGAAACCAAGCTCGATGATATAAATAATTTCTTTTTGGTTTTGCAAAAAATCAAAAAAGGATACATACACAGAAAATCGATAGGGGGGTACGAAACCAAGTCTGACGATATAAAAAGATTCATATTGGTTTTTGTCTAGATTCCATGACAACTTTAGAATAAGATCTGTGGATATACCCCTATTTGTGGAACATTTCTTTTTATCTCCCCAAAATCTTAAAAGACCTCCTAAAATACCAAATTCATCCCTAAAATAACGTCCAATAGTTATCCAACAAAGGATTATAGTGATAATTATCGAACGCCTTATTCTGGAGGGTATGTATCGGAAAGATCATTATATAAGACAAAACATAAGTTTGGTACTTTTATTTTCTCTTTTGCACTTCACTTGAATTTTCTTCTAAAACATGGGATTTTTGGACGATTTTGGGTTTTTCCATCACAATCATTCCAACAAATAGTGTTAATCTTTACTTAATTGCGATAAATTAGCAAGTAAATTGCATTCAAAGTCTGAATAATTTTAATTGATTTTTCATTAGTATTTGCATAATTAAGCTTCCAGTAGTTATGTCTCGTACCATCCGAGAGTTATCTATCGGAAGTTTTTTTTTTTTTACATTTGGTTATTGTTTTAATGCCTTTGTTATTTTAATGCATTTGTTTACACGTATATTCTTGAGCACACCTTTTTTTATTTTAGTTAAAGTATATATCATAGCACACCTTGCTTTATAATGCATTTTTTTACACGTTTATTATTTCCATGCATTTCTTTACATATTTGTTTAGTATCATCGAATAGTTGCAACCAACTAGATAGAGCAGGAAAACTCTGATGCACTTGTCCTTAAGCATTCTCTCGCTTCTTCCTCCTTGGAAGATTATTCGCATACGAGTTTGCTTTGGTCACATAGTCCGTATAAATACTCAGAAGTCATTAAGGATGACAATTAGACCTAAGCTCAATGGGCACCTACGAAAATACCCACGATGGACGAGTATATAACCGCATTGATGGATATGACACAGGCTCGGGTAATTACCCGCAAATTTGAAAGGGTATGGACGCGGGTACGAATACTCTAATGCTCACCACGCCTCATGTCGGCACATTATATAGAGTATACCAACAATGTTATTTAATATTAAAGTTAGTTAATTAATCTTAATTCTTTGATATTTATTGTAATATGCATTTTTATTTTATTTTTATATATTTTAGATACTTCTTATTTGGTTAAAGACTTATTTTAGATGCACTTGATTACATTCCAAACCACCTCATATCATCAAGGAAGCCAATGAGATTTAGCATCAATCTTAACTCGTAAATTCATGCTAGTATAAAGGTCTTGCTGCCAATAAATTTGTGTTCTTAGTTGGATAAACTTATTAGAATGTATGCATAGACGAGTCACTATGATAAGTTATACGATGTTGGGTGAATCCGAGGTAATGAGCATAAAAGGTTTAAAATATGAGGTATGACACTGTTATGTAAAATACGAGCTTTGCTAAAAGGTTTAGAATCAAGCTTCTTAGTCAACCTCTAGTTATATAAAGGAGAATCAAGCTTCTTAATCAAGCTCTAGTTATATAAAGGAATCTATGTCATTGAAACAATTAGTTTTACGATTCATCAACATATGGTAAAAGAGAGGTATTATTCAAGTAAATTCCCCTATGGGAAAAAAAAATTCTACTAGTAAACTACCACATTCAAAAACAAATAAAATAAATAAAAGATATTTTTACCCCTCCATTTTAAATCTTTGATGCAATATGTTGGTCAAAACTCGACAACAAAGACATGTTAGAAGGTCCTTCGTCATAGCCCTCCCGAACAACTCCTACGAAAGGAGGCTATGAAAACCAGATGACGATTGTGATGATGACATCTCGATATTAACCTGAGACTGTGAACTAGAGCCTTTCGGTCCTTCGCTTCAACCACGACCACATGTCCTTCATTTAGTGTTTGTCATTCGCTTTATGTGGATAGAAGTATGCAATGACTCCTTACTATGTTGCGTCCTACCAACATCTTCATTATCCATATATACAACAAAGAAAAATAGGATCGCATTCATTATCCATATCATTCATACATTTTGTCGAACGGTTGGAGCACATTCAGACAAACAAAATTTTACCAATTTAATTACATCGATAAACTTTGTACATATTGTGCATGCAATCTACAAACTGTGATATTCACTTAGTATCGACAAAAAAATATATAATTATGATTATCGAATCAACAAACACAATGTTTTCACTTTTCATAAAAAACAACAATAAAATTGTAAAAATAAATTATTTTTAGAGTTAATAAAATAAAATTGCAACCATCTATAAAGATTATCTATTAAGTCGTCCTTAGCAATACATGCCCATTTATTTTAAACCGTGACAAAAATTAAGGGTGTACAAAAGACGGATTAAACCGGGTTGAATGTGACCATGACTCAACCCTGACATAAATTCAGCCAAATGTTTAGATATGAACCCGACTCTAAACCTGATAAAGTTTGAGTAAGGATGAGACAATATCAAGACAAGATCGGGCTCGTCCTAAGACAAATCACGAATACATAAACTTTTATATAAAAAAATGCACTAATCAACATTTTTTTAATCAATGACAAACATCGGTATTAATTTTAGTAGCTATATAATATTTTGGTAAAAAAAAACACAGATCACACCTATACTCAATAAAAGAACCATTTTCAATTATTTCAGGACCGCCGAGTCAAGACCTTGGATCAAAATTGTAATTTCATTTGTTGATTTTAACATCTCTGTGCGCAACAACCATGTAACCATGAATCAATGGGTCGTCGAACTATGTAACGCAGTGCAAGCACCAACATATCCTTCAAATTTCATCTTACAACCTCTTGGCTTGAAAGCCCATACTATAAAAAACTACAAAGAATGTTGAGCTGACGCACCAACTTTATTAACTAACAATAAAAGACTAAGTTGAGCAGAGATTTACTCGTACGAACCATAGTAGAACCTTGGTCACACCCTATATTGGCTAACACCTACATAAAATTTCACTTTCCTTTAAGAATGACAAATTTTGACCTCCCAATCCATCTCTCAAGTAAACTATTGATTTGTTGAAACAATCTTTTCCCTGCAACACTACCACAACCTCTCGTCTTAACATAGCAAATCATTACCTTGGAGTCAATATGCAGATCCATCACCTTGAAACCCCACGCCATATTTAACCTTCCAAGACCCCTCACAATTAAGCTACATAAGAACTACGTCTTCCCATATTCTCCTTGATCTCCTCTAATTAGGCCACCACAACCCGACCTCACACCCGTTTTGCTAGCACCATCCATGTTCAATTTGACCCAACCCTCTTGTGAAGGAAGCCACTGACCGAACCTACATTGAAATTTTGATAGCATCAATATTTCCATATTCCTTTTATTTGATATTAGTTGACATACTGCTGAGCAAAACACCTTCAACATGAGCCTCCTTATTCTTCCATATAACCCATGTACACCCGACCATGAAATTCTCGTATTAATCTCATTCATTTTGCTCAAATTTAACTCTAACAAATCCTTAAAATCACTTTCAAAGAAAACTTTCCTGAAACCAGATGCATTCATATCGTCCTTGTTAACGGACACTTTGATTCAATTTCATTACCACAAATAAGCTCCTAAATTGATATCAGGTGGCACTAGGTTCCTTATATCAAGTGCTATATCATGTAATTAACAAGTAGCTATTTAATTGAGATAAATTTCACTGCTCATTTCCTATTTATTAAATCTGCTACTTTCAGATTACTCATACTATTGTGAACACGTTGTATGCTTATGCTATCCATTAATCTCACACCCGGAGCTACCCAACACTGATCACCACACATTAATACTAAGACCATTTCCTATAGATCAAAATTCCATCTCATGAATATTGGGCCAAACTTTAGCTATGCATTTTCAAAGAAAGGAATCATCCATCTTGACTAAAATAGACCTGTCATGCATCTATCTTTTCTCATACTTGCCTCTCAATACATCACACCAAATAGAGTTGTTGCCACTTCTATGCTTCCATCCTAGTTTCATCAACAAGCTTTTTTTGTAATGACAAACATATATACTTAAAAGTGATTAATTAAACTCTACTTATAGAGTTATGGTCCCCTAAAATTAAAAATAAAATACTTAAAAGTTATAATCAAATGCGCTTCCTATCCGTATCATAAGTATTTGTTTCTCGTGAGCTTAACTCAGTTGGTAGGGATGATGCATAATATATGCAACGTCTAGGGTTCAAACACTCGACCACCACAAAAAAAAAATCATAAATATTTTGAATAACGTAATTGTTATCACACCATTCTAAAAAAAAGTAATTTTGTCTTATAAGGTCGAGAAAGAGACGATCTCTTGCAGCTTAACGAATACGTATTGAATTGAGTAAATCACCAAATTAGTCCAGAGTGTAAGTGGAGGGGTATCAGAGTGTAAGAAAAAGTAGGGCATTTCTGCAAAAAAAATTAAAAGTAGAGCAGTTTTAAAATTTTGGAAAAAAACAAGGGCATATACAAAAAAAATTCGTGTAAATGCAACCTACTTTCTTTTATGCAAGCACTATCATTCAACACAATCATCATGTAACATGGCCTTTTTGCCTTGTTTTCTACCCTTTTCACTTGACAAAACTATTGGTCTCACTGGAAAGTCATGCCATGCAATGTCCATAAGATATCGTTTCTACGTCCAAAGGATTAAGGAGGCTTTTTAATTCCCATCATTATTCTATCTTTCTACGATCATTATGCCTCTGGAAGAATGATATATTTTGAGATATAAAACAAAAATATTAGTATATATGTAATTTTTTCATAATATAATTTATATGTTCTTCCTCTCAAAAAAAAGAATTATATGTTCTTAGTATCTACCCTCAATTCTCTCTGACTACTTAATAAAGTGGATGTCAATTTTGGAGTAAACCTTAATCAAGTTAGTTGGATCATCGGTTGCCTCCACCTGCATCCTGATTTATATGATTTTTTTTAGGAAAAGATTTATGCGATCTTTTGTAAGGGTTGGAACAACTAATACAAAGACTATGATACCATATTAATTCTTTTTTTTATTTTTATAGAAGTACCATATTAATTCTTTAAAATACTATTGATTCGATACTTTCGTATTTTAAAATATAAGATGCATTGAAAAGTCATATATATTGCTAAATTGTACTTCCTCTATCTCTAAGTATTGGAGTTTTGAGAAATTTTACTGGCCCTTTTTAAATGACTTGATATATTCAAAGTTTCAAGTGTGTGATTACCAAATTACCCATAATTATTTTATGGGTTAAATATATTTTTTTCATTCCTATAAAAATATAAAATTTTATTATTTCATTCCCATGAAGATACCACATTTTTTAGTCCTTGTAAAATTATCATGCAAACAATTTTAGTCCATAGTGCTTAGTCAACATATATTTTCATACAAGCTTAAAGCATTTTAAAAAGTTGTATAAAATTAAAAAAAAACATTTTAAAAAGTCCCCTCACAAAAGCTCAGAAAGAAATATAATTTTTAGGTTCATATTTTTGTTACTTTCATCTCAAGTTTTTGTTACCTCTGATGAAGAAAATCTATGGAAAACAAATCAAATATATACATTGTCAATATAAAATTATTTTACACCGACAATCAATCGCAGCTCACCAAAACAATAAATTTACAAAACTTTTCTTCTTAAAACTTTTTTTAATTTATAAACGGTAAGACACGGTGTAACATATGAAAGAAATACGATCGTATGTCAATGTAAAATAAATTTATACCAATAGCAATATATCACTTATCTTTTTTTTTTATTCAATCAAATAAAAGGAGAGCGAAGTACATTTTTTTGGATTTCTTTTTTGTACAAGTTAATAAATAAAATATCAAATCTATCGTTTTTCTCATATTTCTCTATTTCTTTTTACCCTTAAAAAATGAACATGTTTCCAAATGTCCATTTAGTTAATTTAATAATAGTATTTTTTTTATCTCAACCCTCTAATTTTCATGGAAAGGAGGCCTAATAACTAAGAATTTAGTCATAGTGAAACTTTCTCCTAAATGATTCGTCATTAACCGAATTTCATTACTATTCGAGTCTAATAATTTCATTAATTTAATAATAGTCTTAAGCAACTAAACTATAAAAAGTATGGTTACATACAAATATTATTTTTGAGTCAATTGGATTCAAATATTGAAATTGATACTCCTAACCATCTTCAATAGGAGGGTCTTAAACATTAAGACCCAATACCTATTAAGTAATCCTGTTGGGGAGAAACTTTTTCGGGGTCTTATGAGACCGGAAGTCTCACTTAAGACCCTCAATTTTAAGCGGAACCCACACTCTTTTAATATTAAAAAATTGAAATGTAATGATTTAAAACTATTGATAATTGGTAAGTGGATCCCATTTAAAAAATTTGTGTAAGATGCTGAGTTGGAGGATTAAATACTAATTAAGTATTATTATTAAAAAATTATAAATGAGTGATATGTACACGTAAGATCATTTAAATACATAATATTTTAATGAAATTTGATCTTTGGTTAAAAGGAGCGGTGGTTTTTTGACTTCGGGGAGAAGACAAAACTGATATCCATTAGTTTGCAACCTTTCATAACATGGCAAAGTTATTTGAACTTTTTAAGTTTAATAGCAGTTTTCGTCCCCTAATTTTTACGAAGTTGCGATTTTGGCCCCCTAAGAAGAAAAAAACTACAAAACCGCCCCCTATGTTTTGCAACTGTAGCAGTTTTGGCCCCCCAAGGTAAAAAAAATAAAATAAAATAACACGTGGCACCTCACTTAGGGTGTCACGTCAGCGTATACAGAGTCAAAATTGGCCTTGGGGGTTAAAACTGCCACATGTGCACAACTTAGGGGGCGGTTTTGTAGCTTTTTTCTTAGGGGCCCAAAATCGCAACTTTGAAAAAGTTAGGGAGTTAAAACTCTCATTAAGCCAACTTTTTATTAGAAGCCAACAAAGTTTTTTTTTTTTTTTACAGAAGAAGCCAGCAGAGTTATTTGAACTTAAGAAAATAATAGAGAAAATAATAATTAATAATAATAATTTATTGACCTGGTCGTAGAAGGAATAATAATTTCTACCAATTTAAAAATCAAACCGTTCAAAGTCAAACCAACAAGACATCTAAAACACGATTCAATCGGTTCCACCACGATAACAAATAAATAAATAAAGTAAAAAAAGTAAAAACAAGATATAGTTAAACCAACTGTAATTCAATCGGTCGGTTAGTCTCTTATTCATTCTAGTGAATTGGAATGAAATCAATATGCGAACTGGCCTGTCTTAGTTCAATCGCTTGAATCGACTAATGCAATCTAGTTTTTTTTTTTTGGTATGTTAAAATATATTTTTTCACTAGATGGTTATGGCCTAGCCATCTAGTAAAAAATATATATTTTAACCAATCGACTAATTTTGCTTGTTTTTTTATGAGAATAAATTTAGATGAGTTAGACTATGAGAGTTCATCAAAATCATGACAAATTTCAAGACTCAAAGCGTTTACAGAGATAGTTATATATCATTCATTAAGGAGACTCTCATGTTGACGGTGAAATTGAATTCACAAACTTACGATTGAATCAACTTCTTATCGCCTCATTGAATCACTAGATGCTATTGTTATACACACACAAACTCCTAGAGATACTTTCAAAACAAAACAAAAAACTTCTAGAGATAATTTGACCCGTCAACAAAGCAAACAAGAGTAATCTCTTGCACCAAACACTTCCCACTATCAGAAGAAAATAAACTACTAATTTGTATTTTTTCTTTCTAAATTCAAACACTTCCTTATCTTATCTTGCTCGTCCATTGACCAGGAAAAATGTTCCAAGCATGCAAGTGTTCAGACGCAGTTTTAACCAAATCCGTTAGTGATCCGATTAGAATTTTTATTGAGTTTGACCAAAAAAAACTATAATTTTATCTTCAACCTCGAATCACCCAACCCAACTGAGCTATGACTTATGAGTAGATTGGTTTGATTTACCAAGTCATAAGACATAAAGTATTGTAAAATTTTGAAAAATAAAATATTATCAAATAACATTCTATTTCACAAAACTTTCACAAATTAGACCAAATCTTATATAATTTAAAAATTGCAGGAGGGCACATACAACAGGAGTATATACAAAAATAATTGATGCCCTCGACAAGTGTCTTATTTGCCTTAGCCTTATGCTTGTACAAAACTTGCTTACGAATGAATATATTTATTAATGGTTTTATTTAGAGAAGGGTGGTGTTATATATAGCCAAGATAGGAATCACGAAGTTGTCCCGAATGATTTGTAGTCAATAAATCTCTTATTTGAGCGGAAAAAAATGAGTGGATGGACTAAAACGGACCTCACTTATAGATATTCTTTTGTAGGTCGTAATGCTCTTGTAAGTAGTTAATTCATGACATGTATCGTATTATCGTTTGGAGAATATGGCCCGTTTGGATTAACTTATTTTAGAGCTTGTATAAAACAGCTTATGCAAATAAATAAGTTTTTATGTATTATTTATAAGTTTCTAAGGTAGTTTATGAAAAACCCGTTTATAAAGATACAATTTTCGTTAGTAAGAGTTTATAAATTAAAATAAAAGTTTATTTATTTACATAAGCCATTTTTCATAAGCTCAAAATAAACTCAAACCAAACGGGGCATAGTGCTATGTTTTATGAAAGTACAAATTAGTAAATGCACCACCATCTTTTTTTTGGTACAAATGCACTAACGTCTTTATTCTAGAGCAAAAAAATACAAAATTAGTATTTGGTTAAAATATGAGATAGTTGATATTAATATTACAATTAATCAACATATTCGAATCATTTATCCAATTTCTTGCAACTTTCTTTCATAACAATGATAACTTCTCTTACTTTTAAACACATAAATTACACCGCAAAACCGATCATCAACCCTTGTCTTTTTTTAAATAAAATGAGATATCAATAGAACCGCAATGATTCAGCCAAAAGGAGAACCATCGGAAAGTATTTACAAAATCAATATGCCACTAAAGAAACAGCGGCAACAGAAGCACAAAAAAACAGTAAATTACACCTGAACATCCATACAAAGAGTCGGATATTTCAACCAATCAGTAAAACTATAACAAAAGGAAGCTTGCTTAGACTTCAGCCATAAGAACGTATGAAGCTTAACTTTTTCAATAAGAGCAACGAAAGTAGAGCCCGTATTTTGGAATATACGGTAGTTCCTTTCCTTCCATAAAACCCAAATTGTGGCAAATCAAATTCTCGTAAAAAATAAATGGGAAGATCTTGACCATCCCACCATCCTAGTAAGTTGCATGATGTGATGTCGCAAATGCAATGACATTACCAAAGAGATACCTATCCAATTAAAAATATTATTCCAGAGCTCTCTAGATGTGTCACATTGCAGAAATAAATGTAAAGTCGTTTCTGTATTGTCACACCCAACTGCCGCACACAAAATATCTTCCGAATTAAGAATACCCCTTCTCGACAAATTGTCTTTCGTCGAAAGTCTGTTACGTAAAAGACGCCAAGCCAACATAGACACTTTTGAGGGAATCTACCTATGCCAAACATCATCCACGAGAGACCTATCAACAATCTCGCCTGAGTGAGTGATAAATCTGTAAGGTTCCCTTACTGAATAGCCATTAGAAGGGTCCAACAACCATCTCCAAGTGTCAGTAACATTTTCCTGCAAAACAATGTTATGTAATAAAGAAGTTCACTCCTTAACAATAACCTCCTCCCAAGCTAACAATCGGCGTCTCCACACCCACGCCCTACCTCCTTCCATCCACCCCAACCTCCACATCCACTGAACACTCCTTACTAACAGCCCGTATTTTGTTGCTAATTTTATGGTTTTGGCTATTACACCCTTACAAACAAAATTGTGCTTGGAAAAATCCTGTATGGATGTGTCAAACATTAAACATCATGAATGCTTAAGGTTGTTCATGGTACGAATCAACCTGATTAACTCGATGACCCAACCCAACTCAAAATATTTGGTTTAGGTTTTTATTTTAGTTTGGACTAAACTTGAATCATCCTAAAACGGTTTGGTTCGGTTAATATTATATGTCAAACCCTATGAACGTGTTGCCAACTTAAAGTTATAACAGAAACCCAACTAAGGTATGTGATATATAGGGGAGGGAGAGTTCAATTGAGGGCCGAAATAAGAGAGAACAATATGCAATTTTAGCAACAAACATGCAAGCTAAAGTATGGGGAGATACTCCACTGTTATCCATGTGTAGCTTTTCAACCAATCCATAGAGAGATGAGACATATATTGTAACAAAGCAACAAACCATTACATTCGATGAAACTACACATGACAAAGTATTTTGATCACGAGTAACATAGTGATACGTAAGGAATAGGGAATTGAGAAATCGTTTAGAACATAGCAGGAGTTGTTAAGGAGAAACCTCAATTTAATGCCAAATAGAACGAGAACTAAATATTGTGGACAACCGTAAACCGTTGCTTTACATAGAGCAGTAATGAATAATAAACTTTCAGTGAATGAGTCTTGATTTCAAAACCTACAAGCAATGGAAACTAATAGTTATGAAGATTACAATCTATTGCTTCATGTGAGGAAAAACCATAGAGTTGTGATTTATGAAGCACGAACTCCGACACGGACATCTGACACGACACTGACACAAATACTTATACACCGTTAATGTAAAAAACATTAGACACCAACACCGTTATATACATTAATTTATTTTATAAAAGATCCAAATTGAGAATCAAAAAATATACATGTTCATCTAATTTGAGCAATTTATTTCATTAAAAAAAATTCTAAAACAAAATAAGATGATATTTGACCTTTATTTATCCATCTTCTATCGAAAAAGCTAAAAACGTTGTAATTGACTTTAATGTCTATAACCCCTCATTGATCTAACATTTCTCAACATATATTTAACTCTTGTATCTATGGTGTGTGAAAGCAAGAGAGAAAAAATGTCTAAGTTGTCTGACACGCCTCGTATGAGTATTATATAGGTGTCGGACACCGATGCAAGGAGTGTCGGAGTAAAGGAATAACAGTTGTATTTAGGACACTTGTTTGACACGTGTCATACGAGTGTCAGACACTGACACGTGTCGAACACCGCGTCACGCCTGGTCCTAGAGGTGTTTATGCTTCATAGGTTATGATGTGTTGAAAAACCATAGAGCGGTAGCTTCACACTCAGCTGCAGTTGGAACAGAGAGAAACACCATGGAGTTAGCTTGGATAAAGTGTCAATGTTGTCTCGAAAACATATACCAACACGAAATTTTTCTTCAGTTTCGAAAAAGACACAAGACATAATCGATGTTACACTTGACCCAATCTATTTGTGGTTTGGACCAAATTGGAATAGCATACCACACTTCATTATTAAGACGGTGGCAACACATGTAATCTTGAACTGTATCCAACCTTGAATTTTTTAATCAAGTCAAATTTAGACTTCCCAAAACTTATAAGCATCACATATAAACAGAATAGTTCAAAGTTTAATCTACTCTCAATTTCTTTACCAAACCCAATCAATTGTCTTTTATTCGACCGTGAAATATCTCAACAATAAATAAGATAAAATAAATTCCAACCGTAAATTTGAGAGAAACTAAATCTAAATCAATTCTAGAACACCATAGAAATACAATGAACTAAACACTAAATTCGAATTTGAGATAAATCAAAGAGTCAATAAAACTGAAATCAAAATAGGATATTCTCCAATTAAATCATAACTTTAAAAGGATATTAATTAAAAGTACACTCGAGATATAGAAACAAAATCCATTAGATTTATACTTTAGCAATGCAAATCTTTTTTAAAATGAGTAAAGTGTGAAGTAAAAAATCCAATATGTTATATTGGAAAATTCATAATATCTGTAAGATATACTTGTATGAACATCGACATTTTATTTTTGGCTTGTACTCAAACTCGTAATTATCAGATTTCCTTTCTGTAAATAGGATGGTTGAGAAAGAAAAAATTGTTTTCCTATTCAAAACCAAAAGGTTTTTCTTATCTTATATACTTATCCAGCCCCCCACACATTCAATAAATCAAAATGAGAAATGAAGTTTCCAAGTGTCATGACCCCATGCAATGATCCATCCAAACATACAATTCACAAGTACTGCTCCTATATACAACTCACCAACGTTTCACACAACCGGCCAGCTCAATTTGTTCCTTAAACGGTCCAATTCTTACCAAACCTAATATATAAATAAGAGGGAATCTTTACACCATTTGTTTGGAGTTGGATATAATTACAATGGATGACAAAATTCAGAGTCTCAAGCTTTTTTTGTCAAGTAACAATATATATAAAATAAAAATATATATAACGAGTATCAATTGAGCTACACTTACATGACAAAATTATTTTTTAATGAATGATACATATATTTTTCCTTTTCATAATTATATTCTTCCTTTCCTTTTTACATTATTAACATTCTTTTTTGAGCCTTTTTCATTATTACTTTGAATAATAAAAAATCCATAAAATCTGCTTTAAACAATAGTGGTTGTGCAATTTTCCTTGACTCACCCCACAAAGGTGGTTGTTATAGTCAAATAAATCTTTTTCACAAGAAAAGCAATAAGCTCATAACTTAAGACTTTTTTTCTCTTACACATCTTCACACACCAACCAACCAATCTTTCCTTCACCGGAGAAACGCACCGCCGGCGACTTAGTCCACTTCTCCGATCATGGGAAATTGCAATACTTGTATAAACAAAGACGCGATCGAATCAACCGGGAAAACAAAAACATCATCAACAACAGAGTCAAACCATGGCCGGCAAAGAAAAACAAAAGCAAAAGCAAAACCAAAACCAAAATCAAATCCATACACAGAAGAATCGTTAACTCAAGGAGCAACAATCCGTGTTCTGAAAGAATCAAACCCAAGAAACCGAATCAACGACAAGTACATACTCGGTCGTGAACTTGGGCGTGGAGAATTCGGTATAACATATCTTTGCACAGACAAGGAAACAAAGCAAGAGTTAGCTTGTAAATCAATTTCGAAGCGAAAATTAAGAACGGCAGTAGACGTTGAAGATGTTCGGAGGGAAGTAGCGATTATGTCTACTTTACCGGATCATCCAAATGTGGTGAAGTTGAAGGCAACTTATGAGGATGATGAGAATGTTCATCTTGTGATGGAGTTGTGTGAAGGTGGTGAGTTGTTTGATAGGATTGTTGCGAGAGGGCATTATAGTGAAAGAGCTGCTGCTCATGTTGCTAGGACTATTGCTGAGGTTGTTAGGATGTGTCATGTTAATGGTGTTATGCATCGGGATCTTAAGCCGGAGAATTTTCTATTTGCTAATAAGAAGGAGAATTCTGTTCTTAAAGCTATTGATTTTGGTTTATCCGTCTTCTTCAAGCCCGGTATTGTATTCCATTCTATCCTTCTTGATTACGACAATCCACTTTGGATTCCTACCATGGCTGTATTTATCTTTTCTGGGGTGTTTATTGAATTGTCCTGATGCTTTTTTTTTTTTTTTTTTTTGTTGACGAATAGGGGAGAGATTTTCAGAGATTGTGGGGAGTCCTTACTATATGGCACCAGAGGTTTTGAAGAGGAATTATGGTCCAGAGGTTGATATATGGAGTGCAGGGGTGATTCTATATATTTTGTTGTGTGGGGTGCCTCCTTTTTGGGCTGGTACTATTTTTTTGGCTACTTGTTGTTTATGTATGTTTTGGTTGGGCGTGGTTACTGGTTAATTGTGTGTACTCCGATTTTTGGATTGGTTTGTTGATTGCAGAATCTGAACAAGGGGTTGCTTTGGCGATTTTGAGGGGGGTAATTGACTTCAAGAGGGAGCCTTGGCCTCAGATTTCTGACAGTGCTAAGAGCCTTGTGCGTCAGATGTTGGAACCTGATCCTAAAAAACGCTTGACGGCTGAACAGGTGCTTGGTAAGTAATCTTGTTCTTTGTGGTGTCTGTGGTAAGTAGGATTGTGCGTGCTCTGCTGATCACTAGTGACTCACTTGATAGCTGAATTTTGTTGCAAAGTTATATTTAGGATATTGTAAGTAGGACTACGAAAGATGAATCTACGTTCTGCCAGTGATTTCAGTAACCAACTTAGGTTTCATCTTTCATGGCAAAATCTTACATGTATAATGTATTAGGATTTTGAAATGTGGTGGAGAAACTCATAAGTAAGGAGCCCTTAGATTCGAATAAGGAGAGATATGACAGTGTGACCACTAGTTCATTTCAGCCAATGCCCCTTTCGTGCACATTATTTTTCTGCAAGAGCGAACTATTTAAAATGCTTGAGGAATCTTATTCATTGCTTTGAGACGAGTTTGTTTAGAAAGAGAAGGATAGTTTTTTATTGACCATCAATTCATGATCATATTGGGAAGGCTCTTACTTGCTGCCCCTAATATCAAATTCTGAATATTAATTTCAACTTTCTTTGCTGACTCTCCAACAAATTGAAACATTGAGTTCAACTATCCTCAATAACGTTTAAGCAGCTCAAGCTTCAAAGTTGCCATGTATATTTCTTTTTCATTTTTGTAAGAGGAATATTCTAGTTCTCACTTGGACGCTTTGCCACATTGCCGACTCCAGTCTCCCTGTAAACAAAATTGATGCATATAAGCATTTTTGAACTATGAACGTTTATAACTTGGCTCGCTGAACTTTACATCAGGTATATATATTTACTGTCCTTAATTATGGTTGCAGAACATCCTTGGCTACAAAATGCAAAGAAAGCTTCGAACGTTCCATTAGGAGATATTGTGAGGACAAGGCTTAAGCAGTTTTCTTTGATGAATAGATTCAAAAAGAGAGCTCTTCGGGTTAGCATCTATTCTTGTTTATGCTTCAAACTCTATTTATAAGTACCAAGGAAGTTGAAATGTTGGTGATTTTAATTTCTTTAAATTAATACTACAGGTAATTGCGGAACATCTATCTCTTGAAGAAGTAGAAATAATCAAAGACATGTTTACATTGATGGATACCGATAAAGATGGCAGAATAACATATGAGGAACTGAAGGCTGGTTTGCGGAAGGTTGGCTCACAGCTGGCTGAGCCAGAGATAAAGTTGCTGATGGATGTGGTAGGCTTTTGTAAATTTTTATAATTCATATTGGCCAATATAATATCAGTTCTTTGATTGTCACTATGATTATTTGACAATCCGATGAAGCTCGATCAAACCGTTTTCTGGTCTTCTGTTGCACAGTTTCTTATAAGAGTGAGCAGTTGTACACTTCTATAATGAACATGTTTTTCTCTCCAGCAATGGAGATTTTCTCTTTCCTATTTAATATGTTGTGTGCCTACTTGATACATGTAATATAAATGTGTCTGAATTGGTTTTGGCCTTTGCGTTGCAGTACATCATATGATGTTAAATGCCAAATTTTAAGTGTGCTTTATGTATGGCGTAAATATTCCCTGAGATATACTTATGGATGATGTTTGAAATTGTCAATATGGATATGAAAATTGATTTTGTTTCTGAAGCTTTAAATTGAGAAATTGATTTGCCATTCATGCCCTGTGTCGGTGTATGAGTGGAGGCAATAATAAGTTATGTGATTTGACGATTTTTTTCTTTGCTGTCAATTGCTTAGGCTGATGTTGATGGGAATGGAGTTCTTGACTATGGAGAGTTTGTAGCTGTGACAATTCACTTGCAAAGAATGGAGAATGACGAGCATTTTCGCAAAGCATTCAAGTTTTTTGACAAAGATGGGAGTGGGTATATTGAGTTAAGCGAACTAGAAGCAGCATTAGTGGATGACTTAGGAGAAACTGATACTAATGTACTGAATGAGATCATGCGAGAAGTTGACACTGACAAGGTTTGGCTTTCATTCTCACGACTCATTGTTTTATTTTGCTTTCTTTTTAAGTGTTACTGCCATTGCAACATAAACCAAGGAAGATATACTGTTCCTATTAAAAATATTGATTTCTTCATTTTATATTACAATTATTTGCTGCTTCTCTTGTACATCCTATTCTCCAAAAATCTTTAGAACATTTTTTCAATTTTCTGTTTTCACAGGATGGTCGCATCAGTTATGAGGAGTTTGTGGCCATGATGAAAACGGGAACTGATTGGAGAAAAGCATCCCGGCAATATTCTAGGGAAAGATTCAAGAGCCTGAGCATAAACTTGATGAAGGACGGCTCACTTCAGCTTCATGACGAGATAAGTGGTCAAGCTGTTGTGGTTTGAGTATAAAGTTACTTCTTTCTTTAACATTGGTGCTCACTAAGATTCCCCTTTTCATCCACCCCTTTCCATTCTTCAAAACATGGTTTGTGTAATCTCGCCATAAAAGCAATCAAGTTTTTGGAGTGTACTGATTACCTTGAGTTGGAGTTGGGTAGCTTAGGTTTCTCGGCTGGCTTGTTGTTCGATGGTTGAAGAATGCATTGGGGGATTGTATACTAAAGATTGTTTTATAACTTGTCAGTAAAAAGTTGGAGGATTGCATACTAAAGATTGTTTTATAACTTGTGAGTAAAAAAATTGTGAAGGGCTGGAGGAACATGTGCAGGCCTCAAAATGTCATGTATATTCATTGTATACTTATGTCATGTTACTTATGTTTTATAATTTCATTGATAAATGTGGTTTTTCTAACTGTTATAGGCAGAAACCAGTCAGGGTTTGTCCGATCTGTGGTGTGAGCTTCTAAGAAAGTTTCATTATCTGCAAGTTAAGCAGTTTCACTTTGTCCTAGGGATTAGTCCTGGCTTTGTGCCAAGGAATACTTTGGTTCAACCAAAAGATTCACTTTGTTTGTATAAAATGCAGATTTATTGGGTTTTTTCCTTCTAAGTTATCACTTGTATTCACAGGTTCTTCCATTTTAGTCATTGTCCAAGGCAAATGAAGATTGAATAGTTAGATAAACATTAGTAACCATATTGTGTTTCATTTTTGTAACCATTTGTCATTTGAGATCAAATGCAATTGTGAAGATATCAAGATCAAGATGTATCAGAATTTAGAAACATCTTTAGGAGTTAGAATATGAGCATTGCTGTTACTCTCTAAAAGTATACATGTACACAGCAATGTAGGAAATAAAAAAAATTAAACGAAAATCGTTCATGAATAGCTTAGACGCTTGTTATTGTTTTGATTTTCAGAAGAAGATATGATAAACCGGCACAAACTATTACTGAATGTTACACAATGCAGACGTATAAACGAGCAAAATTTAAATTTTCGTAATTAAAGCAACGCTTTTATTGGTGTAGTAAAAAATAAATAAATAAATGAAAACATTATATATTTTCCCAAATTAATGATTTTTTAAGTGTATACTTATGAAACTTTTGTGGGAACTAAAGTTGGTCAGAAATAATGATCTATAATTATTTTCAAGAAAACAAATCGTATAATGAATAATTTGTTGCTTGAAGTTTGCTTAATTGTGGAGATCATAATTTCATAAGAAGCAAACTTGTGGAAAAAAAGGGTCTAAACGATGAAATTTTTTATTTTGAGAGTGGAGTCCCGTAAGAAGTCTCTTCTAAGAGAGTCTTGATCATAAAAACACAAGGATGAAAGTTAGGAAGATTAATATTGTCCTTAAAATAACTATCCATGTTACAAACATGTTCAGAATTGGTGCTGATGTTGTCCAGATTACGTAATCCGGACAAATTATTTTCTGAGATTTTTGGATTACAAAATCCAAATTGGTGAAAAACTCATTTTTTTTCGCCCTATAATAAAGGAAAACGCCAGTTCGAATTTTAAAATCTGAAAATCTCAAGGACATTTTTGGAAAAAAAAAGTTGGGCGCACGAGAAATGAATAGGATGGGAAAAGTACAGTCTTGCATAATGGACTAAGCTTTAGGCTAAGTATAATTTAAAGCCCAAATGCAAAATTTCTTCATTTTATACTTGGACAATTGCTCATCTCACATTTAAAATTACTCTTTTCATAAATTCAGCGGTAGGTAATTGTCATTCGACACTTTTAGTGTCGGTTGAAGAGATTTAAAAAGTGTCCGACGATAGATAATTGTCGCTGGATTGGAGAAAAAAGCAATTTTAAAAGTGAGATGAACAATTTTCTTATACTTATAGCACTAGGCTTTAACTCATAGTCTTCCTATCAATTACTCCAGTTTGATTATTAAAAAACCCAGGATTGTGCGTTGATCTTAAAAACTGTCTAAATATATTAAAAAAAATAAAAAATAAAAAATATTTTATACCATCCTTCCCTACACAAACCATACAATTTTTCAAAAGAACTCTTTAAATATTTAGATGAAAACTCAAATTCATTTAAAATTTTAATTTTTTATTTTAAAAAAATACGGAATAAATAGATGGTTCAAATTTTTTGAGGGGGAATGTTTTAAATTTTTAACTTTTGAAAAAGTCCGGATTTGAAATGGTCCAAAACAAAAATACTTTATTATATTTAAAATAATAATAATGTAGGCTAAGCCTATGCTGCTACTCCTAGTTTTTGTTTTAAAAGTAATTGATTTTTCTTTTATAAATGGAACTCTCATAATCTTTGAGAAATTAAGATAAATTTGATCCCTATCCCACGCTGAGTGGTGCCATCATCACTAATATTTTTTCTAATGAATTTTTTTGTGTCTATATATCTTCAAATGAGATGATAGAAAAATGTTTTGATAAACTCTTTTGAGAAATGTCAAGAACACTCTATTTTTAATATATTTTTTAACATTCACTTTTTATTGGATGAAATATATGTACGTCTCACCACTTTATGTGATATCCATTTTTAAAATATGAGACTCGCCTAAGTTTTACTCAATAAGCGGATAAGTGTTTTTCTTTTTCGTTTTTTAAAAAAAAGGGGGTGAATATGTGTTAGAAAGATAGTATCTACAGCACTCTTTAACTCTTGTATCTTTTTAGAATTTAAGTTAGCCATAATTCAATTTCATAAAACTGATTTGTAAGGTTAAGACTGTCCTTATATTCAAATCTTATCTCCTTTAATGTGCAACTCCACGACTTCAAGAATTTAGTTCAGATTTGTTTCCCCTCTAAAGATAATCATGCTATCAACACTCAAGACACGGTTTTGATCAAGTGTTTTCTCTAATATCATTATAAAAGTATTTCATAATATAATTATAATTTATAAATAAGTATTTATTTTCAAGTTCATCAACTAATCAATATTATTTAATTTATAATATAATTTAGATACATCAATTATTTTTACTATATATGTGTGTGTGTCGGCGCACACACGTGGGTGTGTATTTGTGTATATGTGACCGAAAGAGTAAGATCATCCACAATCGTAGTACATTAATAGGGACTCTTTAAATAAACTCACACGTACACATAATTTATTTATAATTTTTTAATAAAAGTATCTATTAAGAACTCAATGATTTCAATGGTAATGCACTAATAATATAGCTAAAAAAAAAAAACTTAAATAGGTCTCACTAACTTTACATCATTATACAAAAGTAATTTATTTATTAAATTATAAATTATCTCGTAAAATATTATTTCTTTTGAAAGTGAGATCAACTTGTACATATTTTATTACTTCGTTTGAACGGATGACTCGTTAGTTGCTCAGGTGAGAGAGAGTCCTTATATAGTTGTCGGTTACTTAACAGGTACTCAATTTTTCTTCCTTCAATAGAGATCCTCGTCGGAGAGATCTCTTTATTAAGTAAAAGAACTCCTATTAAAGATGCTCTAAGAATCTCATTATATTAACACCTAGCCTTACATCACCTTAAGACATCGATCCATCCTTTTATTTATTATAACATCATATATATCACTTTTGCTTTCAATATTTCATCTTTCCTATGGCTTTAGGGTGTAGATACACACGAGTCAAGAATTAAAATACCCACTCCGTGACAATGACAACGAAAAACTCCACTAACTAAAACAATTATGAGGGAGAAAGACATCACATGTACCACAGTGCCACAATCTCTAACAGACATTAGAATTTTGTAATAAAGAAAAAATAGACGTTGGAATATTTCCTACAGATACGATTTTTCCAACGTTATAGAAGATCATCCATTGTATGCTAAATGAATAATTCACTTGCAGATATAATATTGTCATTTGAATGGTACTGGTATCTTAATCTTATTATGCGTTGATATAACAATGTTTGTTAATGATATTTTGGGGATCCTATAATGTGGAAATTATAATATAAGAATGTACGTGTTGGCTGACACCGACTGATAATGGTCCCTATCTTTCTAATTCGGACAGCAGTCAAGGTTTAGGTGGCCAGAACTTGATGTTTACCATTAATTATTGCTCATTCTTTAACTCTTACCATGGAATGTTCGCTTTATTATACTAAGGTTTTGTTCCGGAGTTTAGAGGGAAGAAAAATGAAAGATTTTGACGGACTTAAATATATGAAAAATTGAGAATTTTTTATATTTTTTAAAAGTGTATTTTTTTAGAGAGTCACAGATTAAAGCATGTGATTAATATATTTTTAATTTTAAAAATATTATAATAATATTAAATTTAAAGAATTTATATAAACCCTCTAAAACTATCATTCAATACAATTTTTTAGTTCATTAAATGAGGATAGTTCTATATTTTGAAGAAAAATAAGCCCCCAAAGCTTCTCATTCCAATGTCCCATATTTCTTCCACTTACTTTTTCTTTTCTTTCAAATTTTCACATTCTATCCCTTCAAACTCGCAAACAAAATCTAAGAGTTAATGTTACTTTTTTTTTCTTTTAAAATTACATCATTGATGTCTTTTAAGTTTAGCTCAGTTGGTAATGACATTATATAATATATGTAAGGACTGATGTTCAAACCTCAGACACCTTACTTTTTCACGTTTAAAACGTGTGAGCTCTAACCATTAAGCTATTTGGAAAAAAATTACACCATTGGTCTATTAATTAAATTTCAATCAACGTTTTTGTCTTTTTTCTTTCTTTCAAATTTCAATCAATTATCTTTTTAAATGTTAATGTTGTTGTCATGTTTTACATAATTTGTCTAGAAATTCATAGCATGTTTATCATTATCTTCATAAAAACTTCAAATTTTAAAAATAAATAATCAAATCTAAAAAATAACAAATGCAAGTCATCATATCTGACGACAACATTTTCAAATCCCCAGATAAGAAAACTCACATTCATAAATAAAATAAAAAAAATACAATATCTTCATAAGAAAGCCACGAATGCAAATCCTCAAAGTGAAATTAAGAATTTGGAATGGAGATTTTAATAAAGATGAGTTTTTTCATTATGCGATTTGATGTTGTTGTTGTTGGAGACGAAGATTTGGGATTTTAGTGAAGATTTGGGTTTTCGATGAAGATGGTGTAGAGGATATAAATGTCTGGTTTTATTTTTTTTACAATTTTTAGTGAAAAAGTATAATAGTGTCAATATTTAAAAAGATAAAGTATTGAAACGGGAGGAAAAAAAATAAAGGACGAATAGTATACTTTTGCCTTTTTTATAGAAAAAAATTTAGTTGATCGAGTTGAGTTTCGGAGACACACCATAGTCAGGACATATTTCAAGACTTAAAGAATGTTTACGGTGATACTTACATATTACATATCAACTAAACATTCTTTAATGTGTAATATGTAAGTATCACCGTAAAGATTAATCACAAAGATATGTCATTCTTTAAAAGAATTCTAAGAAGTTATATAATTAAAAGACATTCTAATTTATTAAAAAAGCTAACAGTTGAATTAAATTAATACACTTTTAGATCAACACATAAAAATATTTAACTATATTAATAAAACTAAAATAAACCACAAAATTTGTCTGACAAGTGTTGGATTAGCTGGTCCATGATTTTATAATCATAAACTCATTATTAGAGCCAAACTACTTTAAATTTGATCTTGGATCTTCACACTTCTCTTTGTGTGTGCGCGTCTATTAATACTTGCTAACCATTAAGTTAATAGTAAAAAAATGTTGGATGAGTTCCGGATTTTAAATTCCTTAGATGTATTGTATGTTTGGTTTCAATTTTAGAGGGATAAAAATTGATTTTGGAAGAGTAAAATTGATTTTAATATGTTTGGTTGTTTTCGAGTCAAATTTAATTTTGCTTCAGAATTGATTCTAGCATAAACTTAGAAATGTTGTTTCAAAATTAATTATTATCATTGTATAACCAAAGAAATGTTGATTTCCTTTTTCATAACAAGACTCAAGCATTATTAGCCTGAAGCCGGTGCAATGAGAGGTATGTATCGATTGGGTGGTTTTCCTTTTGTGAAGTTGATGAATAATGATACTTTCCAGTTTCCTCTTTTTATGGGGGGGGGGGGGGGGGGG
>Ga0228711_1001103_pt1 | contig 38248 bp, 13 predicted proteins | sample MedpolnodulmetaG_2_FD_177996 | JGI IMG/M metagenome (GOLD analysis project Ga0228711, IMG submission 177996) | Root nodule microbial communities from Medicago polymorpha collected in Santa Monica, California, United States - brown nodules | ecosystem: Host-associated > Plants > Roots > Nodule...
TTAAGTAAATAGTCCCTATAAATATTCTGAATTTTGTTTTTAGTCCCTACAAAATAAAATCACACTTTTTAGTCCCTATAAAATTTTCCATCAACATTTTTAGTCCCTATAAAATTTTCCATAAGCATTTTTAGTCCCTATAAAATTTTTCCATCAGCATTTTTAGTCCCTAAAATGCTTAAGGAAAATGTCACAAGGACTAAAAAGTGTGATTTTATTTTTTAGGGACTAAAAACAAAACTGTGAATATTTATAAGGACTAAAAACTTAATTAACCCTTTTTTTTTAATGAAATTGTGCAGAAATGTGTAGAATATTGTAAAAATATTTCCCAAAAAAAATAGAATTTTTAAACAAAAGATAAATTAAATATGAATTTTTAACCGTCAAAAATATAAAAATTCATATTAAATTCATGTTTTGTTAAAAAATTCTAATTTTTTTAGGAGATATTCTTATAATATTATGAATTTTTCTGCAAAATTTTATTCAAAAATAAGAATTCTACATATGAATTTACTTTAAAATAAGGACCAAAAGTGAAGATGGAAAACTTTTTGGGACTAAAAGTTGAAGGAAAATTTTAGAGAGACAAAACGAAAAGTTGGTATATTTATAGGGACCAAAAACATATTTAACCCATCTATATTTTTTTTTGCGGTGTCCAAAATTTGAATCCGGACCTTACATATATTATGCATTGTCCTTATCAACCGAGCTAAGCTCAAGGGAACAACCCATCTATATTTAACTTAATAATATATATTTTTTTATCTCTTTCAAACATTGAACTACATCTGATCAGAGGAAGTATTGCATAGATCCTGCATTTTTATTTTATTATTCTCACTTCAAAGTTTATAACAGTAAAATACAATGTTCTTATTTAATGGTTTGACTTCTCGCTGGTTCCCACTTTTTTTCTTTCAAAAAATACATTTCATTGAAGACACTTCCACATGTTGAAAGAATAGACCATAGGTTGAGTTTAGCGGAATGAATTGGACTCTCATAATATGACGAACTAAAATATGAGTCCCAACTAAAGGAGTTGCTTACAATTACTATATGATGATAGTGTCATGAATAGAATTGCCACAAATGGAAAGAACATTTAAAGAACCGAGGAAAAAAAAGGCTGAGGAGAATATGAACTCTACCATGATTATACTGTCAAAATTTGTTTGAAAGTATAACTCGGGTTTCAAAAAGTGATAAAGTTTGAACTTTTGCATGATATTTTTCTTTCATACATATGTATAACATTATAAATAAATATAAATGTCTACCCCAAAAATAACTCAGAAATTGATATAACAAAAATTTATATCTAGAAATCAAATTTTGAGTTAATAATTTGCAGGAAATTCTACCATTTATGAAATATATCTGCCTATGTTGTTCATATCAAATAGCGATTCGCGCCGGACCCCAAAAGCTGCTATAGCGGATAGCAAGATAGCAGCTAGTGTAAAAACTTAAAAACAGTATGCATAAATACTCAAAAATAGGAAGGAAACAAAAAAACACAATTGAAAGGGAATCATACTTTGATAATTATAAGTAATTTTGGTCATTTGTTCTTTCACTGACATTAAAAAATCAAAACCCAATATAACTAACTATTAATTACAGTTCTAAAAGTAATCAAAATGACTTATGTCAACAAAAAAAGTAATCCAAATGACAACCCACTAAAATCAAGTTCTACAGGTAATCAAAATCATGCTGCAGCGTCTATCTCATCTTTACTTCTTCTGAGTTCTACCACGTCAAAATTATATCATTCATCATTGATTCAAACTCTGCATCTCCATTAGCCACAGCTGTAATGAATCTAGATTTGTGTCTAGTAAATCTTGATGGCTCACTAGCAGCAGTTCCATGACCAATAGCTTCCCAGTCAGAGAACAGAATAGGCTGTATGGTCAAAAGAATCAGAACCAGAACGAACATGTGTGCATATCAAGCCATACCCGGAAGAGGGGAAGGGAAAAAGAAAACAGAAACTAATGATGAGGAGAGTTCCAATAGAGCATAGCATGAATACTGCAACCACTTCTCATGTTATGGTGTGTTGTGTTTATCTGAAAATTTTGGACTTAATTATGGTATGTTTTGTTTGTGTTACTATATACCTGCTTGGGTGGATGCTTAGTACTGTTGGATTCTATGACACACTGTTGTTTCCCTATGAAGCTATTGATTAGTGTCTGGCAGACATAGATATAACTTCTATTCCTTCAAGATCCTCCTCATTTGAGCATTAGTACTATCAGAAAGAAGAATCAATTGAGTTGAGAGGACGGGCAATATATCTGCTACTTTGAATAAAATGTTCTTCAAGAAAAAAAACAAATATCAAGAACAATAGCGAGATTATAGTGCCTACTACATTAGTACCATGGCCATTTCATAATTCTCAGATATGTCATACTGTAAATATGCCTACAATATTTAAGTCAAACAAGTACATTTAACATGCTGGGGGAAGGTAATATGATATCAAATTCAAAAAAAGATACCTCAAAGAGCCAACTATTATTGATCAGATACCATATGGATCAAGTTACTGGTCATTTTCTTTGCTGTATAACTCATCTAGGTACATTGGTCACAAATTTAAGTTGTTATGTACAGAACTCTACTGCTATGGTTCAACCTATTTTCCTTTAGTAAATTGATTGATAGACGATATAGATTGAGAGAAAGTTCTACGACTACGTCATGTGCGTGTATGTATGTATTTCTATGTGTAGACGCACCTGCTTTTTTAAAAAAACAAGTTTGTATATGATGAATGGGCATTATGCATAAAGCGCATTTTCTTCCACATGTTATGAATGATAGCTCCAATTATCCATTGAGTTGGTAACCCTTGGTGAAATCTGTAATCAAACAAAGAAAAGTCAGTTTCTTTGTGATTTTGTGAGCCATTTTGGATTTTGATAAGTTAAATTAAAAGAGCAGTTGAACACACCAAAGATCACTGTCTCAGGATCCTCACCCTGTCCATCTTCTAAGCTTATCCTGCTTTGCTAATTTGAGATAGTAAAATTGTTTTGCTCCAACATCAAACTGACATATAAATTGGTTTACACTCGTCTTCCATGTGACTAGTGAGATATGAAAGGAAGTTACTAATCCCTTCTAGATGATAGTGTGAATTGTCTTCAACAAAAAAAGGCACGATTTTCTCGTTAATCTCAATCCAACTACACCCCGGATTCTTCTTTAATCCAAGATCTTTCATCTTTGATCTGACCATCCGTACCTCATCCCATTTACCAAAAGAAGCATACATATTCGATAAGATAATATAGGTTGATGAATCATCAGGATCCTTATCAATAAGTTTTTCTGCAATTTCAACCCCTAAAGCAAGATTTTTGTGTAAACGGCATGCAGAAAATAAGGTGCTTAACAGCTGAAAATCGTCACTGATTTCAGGGTTGCTTTGTAGAATCTCATACGCTTCATGCAATCTTCCAGCACGTCCAAGTAGAGTAATCAAGCATGAATAATGTTCAACTCTAGGTATGATACCATAAACATTGATCATTTGATTGAAATGATGTAATCCATCATCAACCAATCCAGCATGGCTACAAGCAGACAATATGGCAAGAAAAGTAACTCTATCGGGTTTCACATTAGACTGCAGCATTTCAGCAAAAAGCTCCAAAGCTTCATAGACCCGACCATGAGACCCATAAGCAGTAATCATGGAAGTCCAGGACACCAGATCTCTTTCTGGCAAACATTTGAAAACACCAAATGCTTCCTCTACAGCACCACACTTTGCATACATATCAAGGAGAGCCCCCATAACCACCTCATTGTTTCCCAAATTTCTCTCAACAATCAGATTGTGAATTTCTCTACCCTTCTCTAATGCTGCTAGTTGCGAACAAGCTGCTAAAACACTGGTGAAAGTAATAGCATCTGGTTCAACAAATGATTGTCTCATTTCACCGAAGAGGCGAAGGGCATCAAAAAGTTTCCCTTCAGTTACATATCCAGAAATCATAACATTCCAAGAAACTGTCGTCATCTTTGGCATCAATTTAAAGATAGTTTCAGCTGACTCAACCTTTCCACATTTGAAGTACAGATCCATGAGTGAGCTATTAAGAAAAATATCAGGCTGTATTCTGTTGCGTGTTATATATCCATGAACAAACTTTCCTTCTAATAGTCGCGCTGATTGTGAACAAGCCATTAATATACTGGTCAAAGTAGTCAAAGTTGGCTTGACTCCTTCACTGTACATCCTCTTGAAAAGTTGAATGCATGAAAAGCAGTCACCTTTGAAACCATATCCATTTATCATGGAATTCCAAGCAACAACAGTCTTATTAGGCATATGCTCAAAAACCTCTATAGCCATTTCTAACTGACCACTTTTTCCATACATGTCAACAAGAGCAGCGCTAACAAAACTATCCATCCGAAACCCACTATTAACCAACTCCTTATGAATTTCCCTCCCCCTATCCAAATCCAAAAGCCTAGCACACGACGAAATAGCAGTTGTGATAGTAACTGAATCAGGCTCAAATCCAAATCTTCTCATCATACTAAAGTATCGTAAAGCTTCTTCAAATTTCCTGCTTTGGTAATAACAAGAAATCACCGTATTCCAACACGCCACATCCTTATCAGGCATTTCATCAAACAACTTTACAGCACACTCAAACTCATTACATTTCGCATACATACCTACAAGAGAGCTTCCAACTACAATGTCCACCATTAAACCCTCTTTTACCAAACACGTATGAATCATTTGTCCCAACACAACTCTACAAAGCCCGCCACAGGCTTTAAGAACACTAGGGTAAGTATAACTATCAGGTTTCAAATAAGGATAACACATCAACTTATCAAAAAGCCCTAGAGCTTCAACATACATATAGCTCCTAGTATAACCTGCCATAAGACCATTCCATAAAGATATCTCAAAAGGGTTTTCGACGGCATCGAAAACATTCTTTGCATAATCAAACAAATTGCAAGAAACATATAAACTAATCAAATTCTTGCACAAATAAACATCATTTTGCAAACCAAAAGTTACAACTTTTTGATGTATGACTTTCCCTTGCTTCAATGACTTGGAATTCACACAAGCCCTTAAAAGGGGTATTAGTTTTCTTGCATCCATTCAACTACACATCAATAGATACAATACATAAATGCAAAAGGGTAGCAGAATCAATAAGTGAAAGCTAAAAATATTGCTTAAAAATTGAAACTTTAAGAGACCCAAAGTGATTTTCTTTACACTGTGATAGAAAATGGATTGACCCTTTTACTTATTCTGAATTTTGAGGGTTTTGGAAGAAAATTTGAAGGGTGAAAATTGGGTTTTATAGTTGGTTGGATTGTGAAAGGATTGAATTGGTTTCTATTGTGAAAATTTCAATGGTGCTCTATGAGAGTGTAAGAAAGGATGTGATTACAACTATTCCGGTCACCGGCGTTTACTTACGTTCCGCCTTGTGCGGCGGAGGCAGTGTTAATGTAATTCGTTTCACTCTTGTTATTATTCTGTGAAAGACTATTTTGTGTTTTTCTATGAACGTGGTACCTTAATTATCAAAATTTTCAGTGTATTATGTTAGTGAAAATAATTAAAAATGGTCCTTCAATGTTCATAATATTTTTTTTCTCGAACAAGTCAATTATCATAATGATTCTTTTTCTACGAAGACTTACTATATCATAATAAATAAATATTTATAAAGATTGATATGATAATAAATAAATAAATAAATATATAGAGAAATTGATATGATAATATTAACATAACATTTTAATACGAAAGACTATTTTGATTAAGAAAGTGTACAATCAAAACTATTTTGAAATTTCAATACATCTAAAGATTATTGTGACTATTCGTTTACACATTCAGAACCCAAAAGACTATTAACTCGTGCTTTTTAGGTCTTAGCTTCTAGTATACATAAGTAAGACAAATTTTACATCATGTATTGATTAGTTTTCACTATTCGATTAATAAATCACATCATTAAATCAAATGAGATAAAATACAATTTATTAATTCAATATTGAAAAAACAAGACCATTTTACTCATGTATAGTTAGAAAAAATAGTTTTTCAAGTATTGTTTTACCCTCTACTTTTTTTATAAATATAATTCATTTCATTAAAACAAACAGATGTTTAATACACGTTGAAACATTAGAGTACTCAAAATTAATATTGTAAGTGACTGATTTAACAAGACAATGGGCAATAATACTAGTCTCTTTCATAGAAAATTCTACATTATAATACCTAAATTTAGCAAGAATAATGCGTAACTTTTTCAAGTTCTGAATTAAGTTGACTTAATAGTATTAACTTGGATTCTTAGAGTATGCTCTAACTTAATGTTTTAGATTTGATTATCTCAAATGTCAATTTTGGTAGATTAGTTTAACTACTTGCAGAAGAAAAAAAAGTTATGACCACTTTAGAAACCATTGAAAAGACATCATAAAAACATAACTCAACAACCATTCCATAGTTGCAAGGAGTCTCATTGGTTCAGCAACATTTACGGTTATAATTGGTTGCTTCCAAACCGTTTTAGCTCTAACAAAAAGATTAGTTTCTTCCCTTAAGGAAATGTCGATCCTCTTTCTACTAGTAAACTTGTAGAGGCCTTTCTTACTCTTCCCTATCAATGATGGAAGTACAAAGTATTTACCGGTGCCAAGTGCAATATTGACAAGTATTTACCTCAAAAGATCTCGAATCACATTTCTACTAAAGAACACAACACCTTATACTTTTGCAAATTGAGCTGGTAACCAGAGACATCTTCATATATGGACAAAAAAAAATATTAAATGACAATGTTAAAAAAATAGATCTTAAAAATAGTATTTCATTTTTTTAACGGTTAATATACTATATTTCATTTTTGGGGTGAAAGAATAAATCGTCATTAACTTTTTTGAAGGGAAATTATCATTAACTTGTTCAATTCTTTATACTAGGTAAAAATTCAACAAATGTTTGGTGCACAAGTTTGCTATTGGGCATGTTAAATGCCACCTACAAACATATAATCGAGAAACAATTTCACACAAACGTTTTTAAGTGTACAAAATTAAATAAAAAACAAATTAAAGAAAATCTATACTAGAAATCAAATTTTGAGTTGTTTGTTTCCCAAAAAATCTTATCATAAAATATGGGATGTATTTAAAAAGTTTTGTAGTAATTTATTTTACTAAAACATAATTATATTAATTTACTTTAGAGTTATGTTTCTAACTCCTACTGTGTAAAATTCTGAGCTTTTCAAGTTTAGTCCCTTTAAATATTTTTATCATTTTTAGTAACTATTTTATTTTCATGAAAATGGATGCTTTAGTTATTAGAAACAATCGCTTTAATATAAAAGTCAAGGACTAAAAACACATTTTTTTTATAAAAAAACTCAATATCCAGTCCAACGATAGAAACACACATTTTTATCAAAAAGTAAGAACTCTTCTTTAAAAAAAAAAAATCAAAAAGTAAGAACTCTAAGAACTGGTAAAATTATTACAGCGACAAAAATTTTAAAATACATACGTAATTTTTCTCCAGCTTTTCGTTTGATAGATTTTTGGATTTATCACTGATTAGAATACTCCAAGACCATGCTAAAATTGATATTATATCTATTTTTTTACAGAAAAATTGACATTCTATCTCATCAACGTCCAAAAGTGTACTTCATATTAAGAATATTTTATATTTTAAAAAAGTTCATTTTTGAAATTAGGTGGGAAGTTTTGTAGCAATAAGGGGAGTGCATAAGTAAGGCCTTTTATTTATAGATTGTAAGTTAGAGTGAGTAGATGGGTATATATACAAGTACAAGTGCATATGGCTATGGGTTTTAATTTGAAGATATTACTTTTTTCACTCTATGAGTTTGTCGCACACCCTATTCGAATTCTAAAATACAAAATATTTTAACGTGGAGTTTTTTATGGGGAGTTTATATTGTTCGAATTATATAATCAGAACTGCATAAAACCCACGAGAAATCAATAGGTAAAAAAGAAAATAATCTAGTTTGAAAGGACCTATGGGCTATAGTTTAGTTTGTTTGTTAAGTAGAATGTAGCTTTTCTTAAAAAAAAATAAATTAGAACGTAGCTTATATGGGATTCCTTGTTATAACAGAAAATAATAAAAATATTATAAATAAAAAATATTTACCATTTTTATATATTTTTTTGATAGATTTATTACAATTTTTTATACTAGTGACGGTTAGGGTTTGAAAATGAGAGAAGAGAGAGGAAAAGATTGTCAATTACAATTTTTTATACTAACTAATAAATATATTAGTTCCTCCCCTAATTTTTTTTATTAATTCCTCATAAAAAAACTAGTAAATATATTAGTTGATATAAAACACCTGACCCTCCTTAAAAATATGTGAATTTATATGCTTTGAAATACATTTTTTTTGTTTGACAAAGAGATTGAAATACATACATGTTTTATATCAACTAATGTGTTTACTAGTTTTTTTCAGAGGAATTAATAAAAAAAATTAGGGGAGGAACTAATATATTTATTAGTTAGTATAAAAAATTGTAATTGACAATCTTTTCCTCTCTCTTCTCTCATTTTCAAACCCTAACCGTCACTAGTTTTCTTCTTCTTATCTACCAAAGAGGGTGATTTAAGGTCAATTTTGCTCGCCTAGCGGATTTGCTAGTGCATCTCCCTTAAAATGGTCTAGAATCCCGCGTTTTGAGCTTGCTTCTGCTCTCCTGGCGAATCTTCCTGTCCTACAACTTCAATTTTTTCTGTTTTGATTCGCTCTTGGCTTGCTTTGACTCAACCACCGAATGTGCTCAGACTCAGAATCCATGCTCATTATCATTTCTTGTTCATGAAGCACAAAACCCTATACAATTGAAGCGAAATAAATAAAAATAGCTTTAACTGGATTAATATGAATAAGGACTTATATTTGCATGGTTTTGTGGGGGTTTGTTTGTAAAACAAGTTAACATACAAGTGTTGTGAATAAATATACAAAATATAATGGGATATGAATTTGCATTTGAGATGATTAGGGAAACTTCGTTTTAGCCAAAACAGAATGGATTTCTTCAATTCATTGTGTGGAAGAAGGTGAAGCTATGGATTTGCTTTATGCTTTACGATGGATAAAAGAGCTGCAAATCAATAATGTGACATTTAACTTAGACCCAAAAAGAATAGCCGATAGCTTAAGTGCACTAGAAGTTATGAATATAATTTTGGTGTTATCATAAGAGATGGTTGAAGCACTTTCTCTTCTTTCTTTATAAATTTGCATGTTTAGTTCATTAGAAGACACATCAATGAGGTTGCTCATAGTCTTTTTAGGGTGATCACATCTTTAGCTGGTTTTATCATCTTTATTAAAATTCCTACATGTATACAATTACAAACCATTGTTGCTAATTGAATGAGATGATTTCTTCTAAAAAAAGCTAAAAACAATCTTTTTCATAACGTATACTATTAACCCATTTCATAGTTAATCTAATACTAAAATATATAGAATTGTTTAGTTAGTCATTTTATTTTATTTATTTATTTTTGTTTATTTAGCAGTGTCTATTATTTGTTTAAAAACCATATTGAATTATTTATTGCTCATTCAATGTTTTGTTTTGTATTTTATCGTTAATTTTTAAAATTAAAAAATATTACTAGTTTGAAAAGATCTATATGTATTTATTTCACTAGAAAAAATATCTTACACACACATGCTCCAAATTGCTTCTCTTAGACATGATTTTCGTATGAGAAAGTAAACTGTGATCTCTCATCATTTAAACTTGTCACATTTAAATTTTTCATGTTTCTCTTCCCTTTTGAATGGTGCATGAGATAGCACACTTTATTTTCGTATGTGAAAATCATACATACTAGGATTCATTCTTGCAAATATCCTACACAATATAATAATGTATCAAGTACATTATTAGATAAAGATTTATCATATCATATATATTTATCTAACTCTTTATTCTATCATATTTTTTCTATCCTAACATCAAACACACCCTTATTTGGCTTCTTTATTCTATCATATTTGTTCCAAGTCCTAACACACCCTTATTTGGCTATAAAGCTTATAGTCAATATACAATTTAAACGGACATGTATTGAGTAAGATTTTTCATTGGTAAATTTTCATTTTAAACGCTTGGATTGAATGTTTAATCATTGCTCTTTATTTTGAATTTGACCACAGCCTTTTGCAAAAAGCAAAAGTACTATTTTAAGTTTTATCATCTTTGATGGTGCCGTGCGGTAAAGTTTGGTCCACCTCCTCTATTTTACGTAAGTGCTCAATGAAATGCAGTTCCTATCATTGCTTTGGTTTTCTTTTGCAGAGTATTTTTATGCATTTTAATTAGTTGGTCCCGTGAGTTGTACTTTTATTTGGGTGTATGAGTTAAAAAAACTTTTAGATTACTTTTCTTGGTGCACCATCTTTGTTTTTATTTCTTCATAGTAGTGCTATTTGTTTAGCTACTTCATAGGTCATAGCTACTATCACACTGGTTTCTTCACTCATTAGTGACAAAATATGTTCCTCACTAACTAGTGACGGATCCTTAGTTCCCTCACTAATTAGTGATGGGATTTCAAGCATAAGTGTTGTCTTTTATTCAATCATTAGTGAATTACTTATCTTTGTGACGGGTTTAATGTCGTTGCAATTAGTGTCTGATTAATTATAATTCCCTCGATAACACTTTGTGAGGTTCAAATTGGTTATAGATTTGTGGTCGTCATTAAACTCGTCGCTAAAATTCTGTGGCTGAATTTTAACATGTTACAATGGATTTATTCTCTCTGATTTGTTATTCTAGTAGTGGGAAAAGACCCCATAAAACCCAAAATAAGTTGTGACATACTTTGCATTCCTTTTACGAATTATTTCTCAAACATTCTTTCTCTATTTCGTTGAATTTGAAGAAATTTTGAAGAGTTTGAGATGTTTTTAGATGGTAGTGAGTTGGTAAAGAAGGAGATGTAAAATTTGGAAGGGGAAATTGAAGATGTGATAGAGATTTGAGGTGGATCGTTATTAGTTATACAATGTGCAAACACACGAAAACTTACAATATTTACCATATATTTGTGATTTGATAAAAATCACACTTTGAAACTTCAATAAAATTGTAGTGTACATCGTGATTTTGCCAAATTCACTTTGTATCCAAATATGCAAGTATGATTTTGATAGTATGATGAGTAAGATTTCTATGGGTTCGCGAGTAAACCCACTTTGAATAAAATCATAGCGATTTTGCGAGTAACATTATTCCCTTTCTTTTCATTTCTTTTGTTTTCTTTCTTGAACCAATATGGGTCTGGTTTGATTTACTTGTTTCAACTTATATATTAGCGGAAGTATTTATGAAGTTGTTTGAGTGAATTTATAAAATCAATTTATGACATGTTTGAAGAAAACATATGAAACAACTTATATGAAATCAATTTAACTTTATTTTATCTTTTATTATAAAATTATTTTATACATAAGCACTTTTTAAGATAAACGTTTATGCTATAAGTTGTAAATTAAACAGTTTATCTAGATAGAACCTAAGAATGAAATACTCCTCGTTCGAGGCCTCAAATATAAGTAAAATTTGGTCAAAGAAAATTGGTATATTTGAGATCGAACGGTATAGGTGTGAAAACTTTGAATGATGTAAAGTTCCAATATTGGAACTTTAATATCTTTGTTCTTCTTTATGTCAAAAGTAAAAGTTCTGTCATCAAGAAAAAATCTTAATAGATGCAAAAACCTTGGTAAAGATGTAGAACTCTAGTATCAATGCTCGAAAGTGTGGTCAAGTGTTAGGGTAAAGCATGGCAGCTTACTGAAATTTCCTAATATTATAGAAAAGATTGGTATAATCCTGGAAAGTCAAATGAGGAAAAACAGATTTTCTATGGTCTAGTGAAGATACGTGCCAAATCTTAAGATATATAATAATGTGCCAATTGTCCCCTTCATAGAGATGAAAGAGTTGAAAAAAAGGTACCTTTTGTTGGCTTCATAACGTTGCAATCCAATATCGCATACATACACACAATTTTCTAATAAAGAATGTGTTTATTTGGAAGACCAATTACATTTTTCCTATATAAAAACGTACACATTGAACTTAAGTGGTTAATCAACTCTCACAGAACAAATCGTTCAGCAGAATCTGACATAAACAATTTTTTATCAGACTCTACTTACGTTCTTTCTAAATTTCTAAACTCCGAATTACTAAAAGAATGCGCGTTAATTTGAAAGACCAATTACAACCATAACATATGAAAACATTTTGAGACTCATAAAGAATATTGTGCTTATTCCTTATAGTTGGTGAAGGTAACAGTCTCCGAATATTTTGCTTTTTTAGGTTGGTGACTTTTCTCACTCACTTCCTTATGAATTTGCCAGCAGATTTTGTTCAGCCTGTGTATCAAATCAATAATAGTATATTGGTTTTGCATGGCCTCACACACAAAATGCCAATATTGATTAATCATAAGAAATAAAGTTCAATGTTTTCAACCGGTCAAATATTGGTTGTGTAGAAAGGAAATGTGTCGGATATATTTATTGCAAACACCAAACTTTTCGGGGTTATTTCAATGTTTATGATATGTCGGTGTCATTTTATCATAGATACAGTACATGATTAATTTCATAAACTTTTAGAACAAGACATCATTTTATGCTTTTAACACATGGATTTTTGTATTTAACACGATAGGTACATCAAACGGCTCCTACAATGATTGACATTGACGTACTCCTCCTATAGTTTAACTTCAACTACCTCTTTTAATCAGAATAAAGAAAATGTTAAGTGGTACCCTCGACATTAGTTAATAAATCAAATATAACATATTTGTATAAGAAGTTATTGATCAACTCATCAAAAATTTAAAAAGTTAGTTTTTTAAACTTAAAATTTTTATTTTTAGTTTCCTTGACTGGTGCTGGGATCCAAGTATAGATATGCGAGTTAATATTGTTACCATGGTGAATGGTGTTAAATTAGAAATAAGTTCTCCTTGGAATAAATAAGGAATGTCCATTAATACATGCGATCTAATTGTTAACATATAAATATAAATGAGTCATTGAGTTAAAATAAATTTTTTTAGGAGTCATTGAGCTAAATATTGTTAGGCGTTAAGTGATGCCTAACAATATTTTTGTTAAACATTCCTGCATGCTGCACTCACTATACAATTTCAATGATGGAATAAATGCAGCACAACATCCTCTACATAACTTCATGGTAGCTAATGAACTAGTGATTTTAATTTTGTTTGTGTAATTACATAATTGAAGGTAGGTGAAGTACTTCTCTAGCACTAGGGACATGATCTCTGAATTAAAAATTAAAGCAAAGTTATGCCACACGTATGATGTAGGGTCTGTATGAGAAATTGATTATGAAATGTGGTAGCTGTAATCATCATCTAACCTTTGTTTTCCTATTAAAAGACGTTCCCTTTCTTTTGCCTTTGCAGATTTTTCACTCAACAAAGCAAAATTTAATTGCCCAATCAACGGTAAGATACTAAGAATTACTTGGATAATGCCCTTCAAAGTGCTTGATGTGTCATACCAATAAATTAACTTAGATGTGTGGAGCAACATAAATCAATATCAAAGCTGTCTCAAGCAGCAGCAACATACATAATAAACTAAGCAAATTTACAAACACAATCAAGGATTACAATTAAGAGAGTAGAGAAAACAACACGTCGATATTTGTTTACCTAGTTTAGACCACTATGTCATACAACCGGGAAGATATCAACTTATCTACTATGAAATGAGTGATACAAAGATATTACAAGAAATTAGCTTCACAAGCTATGTAAGAACAATCCATGCGCCTCGTGCAACCCATATAGCATGTACAATTCATATTATACTGGTGCCTCGCGCAACTACTAGGAGCAGGACATTAGCAACTTCAAATAGGTTGCGCATAGGGCAGCAGCCAGCAGTCCATGCGCCTAAAACATGGGACAATAGCCAAAGCGAGTTTTTTCACATCCAATATGAGAAATATTTGTGCGTATGTGCATGCAAAGAGTATGATAAATAATTCTTTTTCGTTAGTGTATATCGTTTATCATCAACACGTAATTGTAGAGATTAATTTTTCAAGTTAGGTACCACCTTAATGGACATACTATAATGAAAACATAATATAGAGAATAGAGACCTAGTGTGATGAAAAACTACTTCCTCATTGAGATACACTATATAAGTTTACATCATTTCATGTAATTAACGCAAATAGTAGGACAAATAAAACTTAGATATCAGATTATCAATCATATTTATGATGATCCACCACCTCCATCTACACTCAAATGAAAAATATAAAACCATTTCACAGCTTCATATAGTGAGTGTCCACAATGTAAAATGTCATATGAGCAATCATCTTTTTTAATATAATCACTATTACCTCTCACAATTGTCTCATACTCTCATTATTTTGATTCTATTCTGCTTCATACAGTAATGTTTTCCAATTTCAGTATGTGTAAAGCGCAATCATGTGCATTTAATGATTTTCCACTTTATCTCATAAAAAAATGAATCTCCACTTTACCAAAAGGTACAAGGAGGAGTAATTAGTGCAACTACAAAATAACATGGAGTGCTCATATTTTGCTGTGAAATCAGAAAAAGATAGGGAGCTACTGGCCAAAAAATTGGTCCATACCACATTTTGCCTTGATGTCAGAAAAAGATAGGGGGCATGTATTAGGGTGCACCCACCATGTACATTAGTAATACTCAGTTACTTTATCTTAATCGCAAATTTTGACTTTTTAGATTTATTTAATAAATGATATCATTTATTGAATGAGTATAAAAAGTAGAAATTTGTTTATAATTGAGTCCGAGGGGTAGTTTTTATCAAAAAATTGAAAGAATTGGAGGAGTTAAAAGACCGTGATTCAAATATTAGTGAAGACGGAAAACATACTAAATATAATGACTAACAACGACTTAGTTAGTCCTTTAAAAAAAAATTACTTTGGGGTGTTTTTGGTAGATAAGGAAAAAAAATCCTTTTTTCTTTGGGGTGTTTTGATAAAATATTTTATAGGGAGTGCAGAGATGACTAAATCTTTTTTGTTTGTTAACTAATGGTAATAAAGATAAAATTTGGTAGATAAATTTTAAATCCTTACCATCAACACCATCAACGCAGTGCAGTTATTTCAAAACTGTATAACGATTTATCATCAATGTCAGTAATTGGGACAGTTTTTGAAAGCAAATAGAAAGGTGTGGTCCATATATGAATAATGCATACTAACTTTGATATTGGCAGCCAAATGTGTGTGTGAATTAAACATGTGATTAAGGATTTGACCTCTTTACATCTCTTAATTGTGTTTTAGATGAGTTAATCTTCCTAGTTGTGACTTGTGATATGGTGTAGTACTGACTCATCAAATGCATGTAACTATACAAACATTAACTAGAAATATTAAAGCCACGATTTTTTCTTACCCCACATAGCAGATTTCTATACAAACATTAACTAGTTGTGAAATATCTATAAATGACATGTACCAAACTAGTTGCTTTTGTCCACAAAAAAAGTTCCAAAGTTAGCAAGCTGAACTGACTTAGCAGTAAAATAGACAAACATAGATTTACTGACCAAATTGCCATGAATGACATGTTCCAACCATTTCTTCTTCATATCTAACACATATTGCACTAGCCACCTCTTTCAGATATTCACTACTATGTATACAAAACTTGTCATTAATGGTGTTCACAAATTGAATATCATTTCTCTTCTATTGCCATTGAAAATAATTTAGGTTGAAAACTTCAATAGGTATCAAAAATGGATATTCATCAATTACACATGTATCATTATTGTCTGGGCCACAAATTCTCAACTTATTGCCGTCCAAGCAGAAAACACTAGCTTTTGGAACATGTTGTGCACAAAAAACTTGTGGAATCTTGGTCTCAAGCAAAATAAAGAAAATCAACCCTTAATTGGTACATGATGGAAGAGTGGCCTAATTGTTACTAGATTTTAAAAAACAAAACTTCATTAACATTAGAATATTTACACTAAAGTCAATATAATTAAAGGAATCACCAGAAGATAATATTACAAATATTATAGTACCCTACAAGGGACATGATACAGCATTTACATATATAGTGGGGTCAAAATGCCCTTATCTGCAACTAACAGCTAAGCTTTCCATGCCAAACTAGATCTAAGTTTAGTCCTTCCATTCTCATTTGGATCTGTATGACTAGTTGAAAAATAAAAACAATTCAGTAAACTAATGCATGTGGCATTAATTAAACACACATGGTAATTAATAAATTCATTTTAACTACCAAAAAAAATTAAGAGTTTAACAACTAGTACATAACAATCTCACTGCAAATTCATACTCTAACAAACTTCAATCAACTCACTCACCCAAATTAGAATCTTGAAACACAACACATGGAAATTGGAATTGACATACCAACAGGGGAAAGATTCTCAAATAGAAAATAACAATGAATAGTCCCTGTTGTTTATATAAAAGAAAGATGAAAACGACCGACAACCCTCTTTCACATTAGATCCAATAAAATGATTAAGCATAATAAAACATGATGTAGGACCCAAAAGAAGACAAATTTGTACTAGAGTTTGAAAGTGACTCCATGAATGTAGGGACACTCATAACAATGTTTTGACCTTAGCATCCCTAAGATTAACCAATTTTGCATGTCATGCCCTTGGAAGCAAGCCATCCATACACAATGATAGTACATACATTATAGACACAAAAACTGATTTAGTTCAGTTGGGAGTGTCCATTTCTATAGCATGGAAGCTTGTTCTCATTATCATTTTTGAAAGATTGAGCTTACTCAATGTAAAAGGAACAAAATATTAACCAGAAACAATGCAATCTTATCAAGAAACCTAAACTAGAAATATATTTTACAACTATCTATTAAGATTTTAACAAGCAATGTCTAATTTAGTAATGCTAGTAGAGAAGTTAACTGCTACTACTACATACAATACAAGCTTAAAAGCTAAATAAAACTATGATATAAAGACTAACATACATTATGGTTCATTCTCTTCAACCTAGACTCACTGCACATCGAAAATTCTTCAGAATGGTAAACTCTTTGAAGTTGAACTTGAAGTGAGTGACTTAAAATGATCTGATGGGACTATATCTTGAGGCAAGTTGGCCCTTTTCACAATTTTTCTCATGTTGTTTTGCAAACTCAATTGGACTAATTGCTTCACTGCTTTCTTCTCTTCGCTCATCATATCTTCATCTTCTTCCGAACACTCTTTTCCTCCTCCACCTCCATCTGGTTTTGCACACGACGACGAAGTTCCGCAAATTGGGGCAGAGACAGTTGCGCCTAAATTTCCGTTATAGTTCTCTGAAACCTGTTTCCCTTTATCTATTCTCAAACTTTCCAATAGCCTTGAAGCCCGTTTCTGAGTCAAAGTTGTACCAATAAGCGACAACTCAAGAAGCGATGACACAATCCCTGCCTCTATCATGGCCTGCTTGTCACCATAAGATTTGTGCGACATAACCATCAAAACATACGAAACCTTCTCCTGGCATTCAGGTGAATCATTCCAATTCAATACATCGACCAAGATAGGAAACACATCCGGGACAGCACTTATTGCCTTTCTACCCGCTCTAGTTGATACCAAATTGCTAAGGATTGAAAGGTTTCTTTCAGTTACTCCCATGTCTCCAATCGAGTTTATCAAAAACGGTACCAAATCAGTTTCCAAAATAAACTGAACATTGGCTGGGAAGATTGAAAGATTGTAAAGTGCTCTAAGAGCATCTTGCTTAACTTGATTGCTACTTTTCTTATCTAAATTCTTATTCTGAAGAGTTCTAACTAAAAAGGGTATTGCAGCCGAAGACCCAATTATCGGTTTATTCGAATCCAAAGCACTTAATCCAAGAAAATTCGCAACAATCGCTTCAGAAACTGCCGAATCAATACCATCTGAAGATTCAATAAGCTTAAGCATCTTATGAACAGAACCAACTTTAACAATGGCTGCTTTATTTCTGCAATAACAAAAAAACCCAAATAAAAAAATGAACTTTTTTCGATTATTCTCCTAACATCACAATCATACATATGCAAGAAACAATGAAAAACACATCATCATCATCATCATGTGTAGAAATAGACATTAACATTAAAAAAGAATACAAAACAGAACAGCTTTTATTAATAATAATAATAAAAACAAAAAAATGATATATAACTACCAAAATTAAAATCACATGCTTGTCATTTTAACAATTTAATACAAAGAGAATAATCATAATCAATTAATTATTAAATGAAAATGACATAATCAATCAAAATTAGCCACCAAAATTTACCTAACCACAAAAACAGAAAGTTAACAATATAACACAGAAATTCAACTGATAATGTCGATATTGCTAAACTCGATACTTTCATCTGGGTTCGAACCCGAACCCGTGATCTTACAGTTGTAAGTATGAGTTTCATGCGATGTTTGTCACTCCGTCTACATACAAAAACAAAAAAAAAAAAGCTAAGAAGATGAAGAAACTCACGCATCGTTTCCGATTCCAAGATTGAGCAATGCATAGAGAGAAGCGATCTGAGAATCAACGTCTTTCGATTCGAGCATTGCGACTAACGGTGGAATAGCTCCGAGCATCGACAGTGTTCCTCTGACTTCCAAATTCTCCTTAGCGAGCATTCTCACGGTGGACGCAGCTTCTCGCCGCTTCACCGAATCATCTTCCTCATGCAAATCCTTCACAAGTTTCTTAAGTTTCTCTAGAGCTTCTTCCTTCTTCTTCGCTTCCTCTTCCGTCTCCATCTCCGCCATGTTAAGAAGATCGGAGAGCTTCTCCGATTTCACATTCGGTTTTGAAGTTTGAGTCTGTTGCCGTTTGTCGAAGGAAGAAGCTGCTGATGAAGTGAAGTCTTCAGTGTCATCTTCGTTGAAAGTGCTACGGCGGCGGTGATTGTAACGGGAGGTGGCGCCGCCGCAGCTGACGGCGTGGAAGATGAGACGACGGAGGGAGGCGAGTGAGAGGGAGTTCCAGAGACGGAAGTGGTGGGAGAATGTTGGTGGTTTTGAAGAGTGGTGGTGGTGGTGGCCGAGAACGAGGTTTCCGACGTTGTTCCGGTGATAGTTTGCCATTCTCCGATGAACTACATTGAAGGGAGAGAAAGAAAGAGAGAGAGAAGGGACCGTTGAGTCCACGTTTTTGGTTTATTTTCAGTATTTATATATTGGGGAGTTATATATTGTGTGTGCCTTTCCATGTGATGTGACTCACTTAGAAAATCATAAAACCTTGAGAAAGAACACACACCAATGTTTTTAACCAACATCATTAGATTAATTTAAGTAGATTTATCGGTGACTCACTTCAAGTGTGCCCATGCACCATAATATTAGTCCGACACATGTGACACATTTAAATACCTAAAATGTGAAACTTTAATGTATTGTACAAATGTTAAGAGTCTCATTCAGATGTGAAATGATATGAACACATATTTACAAAGATAATCTTTATCTCACAAGTTAGTTTTGTGAAGTTGTGTTAGACTCAACCACAAATTTTAATGCATATTAAAACCTCTTCTAAAATACGTTGGATCGTGTATGACCAAATTTTTGTTATCGAATCACTCATCATTTATATCCAGACATCAACTCAATAGTTTTGAATATAAGAGAATGTGTTAAAAGTACATTGAAAATAAAATGACCTAAACAAATATCTATAAACAGATGCGGTCCTCATCTCACAAGTCAATTTTATTTTATGTGGGTCTAAGATTAAAGACCAAAGGTAGTACATGGTTGTTTCAATTAGCATGCATTCCATTACATTACATTAATCTCTTAATTTGTAAATATATTTATGAAATTGTAATGACAAAAGTTAAAAATTATTTATCTTTTGTTTGATGATATAATATAACGTGTACGCTAGATAAATATATATGATCTTTCCCATGAAATTCATATGTTGCAGGAATGAAAATTTATATAACACATAAAATACGTATTGGGTATCACACTAAATTTGTCGTATCATAATGAATCTTGCATTTGCATTTGGTATCATAAAATACGGATTTTGATTGAGTATAACCCGACCCTTGCAAACTCATATTTTCATGCGATAACTATTTTCTTTACGTTAAATTTTTTTTATAATCCAGAATTCGGTTAAAAAATAAGTAAAGTTTGATTAAGAAAAGTTATAACGGGGGCATTTTCCTTTCCGCTTTCTCAGGTATGATATCCCATTCTGATGATATCTTGTTGGCGGAATTGACATCTATTTACCATGACTTGCGCATGGCTATTGATATGGGTATAGACGATTTGGCTTGTTACTTGGATTCCCTACTTTCCATTAATCTCTCATAAAGGGGGACACTTCGCACTATCATATTTATGTTGTTCTTACTTAAGACATAAATGACATGTTGGCTTCCAATAATTTTTTAGTGCATCATACTCCCAGAGAAGGTAATTAGAGTGCTGATTTCTTGGCAAAGATGGGCTCCGCTTCTGATGTTGGCTTCGTCATACACTTGGCTCATCCGAAAGACCTCCTCCATCTGATTCAGAGTGACGTCTTAGGAGTCTTCTTCCGTAGGACCCAGTTCTCTCTTCTTTCTTTTTTTGTACTCTTTTCTTTTGTCTTTGATTAGCTTTGTAACCAAAAAAAAAAAAAATTCCTTCTGTCTCATTTTAATTGTCACTTTATTTTTTCTATAACTCGAAATAATCATCACTTTAGAATATCAATACAACATTTATTATTTTTTCTCCATTAATATATCCTTATTTATTGAATTTCACTCCATTAATTACAATCAATAAGGGTGCTTTAGTAGACTATACCAATTTACTATTGAAATCAAACTCAACTAATCATTTTATTTGAGTTTTTTTTCTTCCGAACAATACGTCTTTTAGCCGAGTTCATTAACCATTTGATACAAATTGAACCTAACTTTATCTCAAAACCAAAGCTCAAAGAGGAGGATTGCTCTTTGAAGCATTTGATACATAAACCCACTCATCAGAATCATGACATTCGATGTGAGACTCGAAGTTAGTTTCGTAAAACCCTCCTTATACATGAAAATCAATAACACCACTTGAGCTCAATCATTTTCTTTTTGTTCTTTTTAAAAAGTCAAACTAACTCATTGAAATTGATACCAAGTAAAATCAAAACTGAAATTTTAAAAAAAGCATACTACAAAGTCTCAAATCAACACTATCATATAAACCTAAACAAATTAATTCAATCATTTTGTTGGTTCTTGTTCTATTTTGTTTTCACTAAATTATATTTTCATGTGTTACAAATAAAGTTGAAATTGATTATTAAAAAATGACTTTCATTTTGTACATACATACAAAAAATTAGAAGAAAAAACAATCCTTGAAAAGAGACCACGTGGTGTGTGTGTGAGGGTACTATACTGTGGTGTGTGTTGTGCTGCAAGTTTTGTCGTACTACTACTACTGCCGGCCAGCTAATGCCGTTCATCAAGGAAGTTTCTTATGGGACCCACATGTTATGATTTGAACGGTGAGGGACCCATTATCATGCATGCTGAATCAGGTGACATTGATTGAGGTTGTATTTGTGTTACGGTGTGTGTTTGTTCACAAGTAGCGTGACATGCGCGAGGGTCTGTCTAACCTCAAACAAGGAACGGTGTTCTCTCTACAGTTATCTCCATGTCAGAATCAGGAGGTAACGTGTCCAAAACTCTACATGCGACACCTATTTCCGAGTAAAGATCCTCTCTACTTACAAAATAAGAATGTTGTTTAGAAAGAGATCAATATAAACATTAGATGTTGTATGATATAATCCAGGGGCGGAGCCACCCCCCAGCTAGCCTGGCACTAGCCTAGGCTCAGCTCCAACTTTCTTTGTATCAAACCCAGCCATTATTATAACTTTTATCTTTTCCTGCGGATTTACCTGCGGATTTTTGTGTAAATTCCGCAGGAAACACATTTTTTGCAGATTTTGCTAAGGATTTAGGTTCCCAGGTGAGGTAATACCTTAGGATTTTAAGATCCGCAGGAAAGTTATATCTGCAGGAAATGTGAAACTATCCGTAGAAAATGTGAAATTATTCGCAAGAAGGAAGTAACGTTCTGCGATAAATTTTTTGCTTAAGTTCTATAAAATTCCTGTCTCCGTCACTGATATAATCCTATATATGATTCTTTCAATGTTATCTTTACTAAAATTGTGTAATAAATAGGATCAATGTTTTGATAAATTTTTGAAGAGATAATATACAGATTTTTTCTATTAGATTTGATGGCTGAGACAAGAGATTTGTTTTAATCATTAACTATATATTTAGTGTGAAATTTTCCAAAACAATAAAATAAAACTTATAAAATGCGAAACTGAAGCAAATGAAACAAGACAAATTTTATTTGAGGTTGAAAAATACATTATTTTTTGACCTCTTAATTATATGTATCTTGAGAGTGCTTTGAAGACATTAGAGAGAAAAATAATATCATTTATGTTTACTGAATAAAATAAATTGAAAGATTGAATGGTATGAGATGGAATGTGTTCCATTATATCCCATTTCATTCCATTCATTATTTGCAAATTCAAACAATGGAATATAACAACTTGCCACTTAATTCCATCACTTACCACCAATCCAAACATAGCCTAAGAGAAAAGGTAGGCATCTGAGGAATCATAGACATCCCAACTGGGTTGGTACTTCCATGACACCCCCATCCTTTGATGCCTAACTCATACTTCCGTCCTATAATAAGTGACCATTTTGTAAAAAAATATTGTCTTAAAATAACTTATTCATTTCACTTTTCAACGCAATATTAATTAACTTTTCCCAACTATAACTCTAGTTAATATTATTTTGGCTAAACTGCACTTTTCGACCCCTAAGTTTCAAACGGTTGCGATTTTGCCCCCTATTAAAAAAATTACAATTTTGGCCCCTTTCGTCCCAAAATTGCTGAGAAGACGCCACGTGTCCCAAAAAAGGAATAGCAACTTTTTGGAAAGATAAAGGGTCAAAAGATCATATTTCCCATATGTTAGGGGTCAAAAGAGCATATTTCCCTAAACATGGAGGGTCACTTTTGTCATTTTTTTCATAGGGGACCAAAATCGCAACTTTTTTAAACTTAAGGGGTGAAAAGTGCACTTTAGCCTATTATTTTCATCAATTTCAATTCAATATATTCCACTTTGCATTTATGATAATGGTAAATGCACCAATACTTAACAAGGACCCTTGAAACCATTTTTCTCTCTCCTTCACTTAAACATTTTTTTAATAAGTGTGAAATGAGCAAATAATTCACTTAATTTGGGACAGGGGGAGTAATATTTATTAAAAAAATGGAAAAAGTATATCAAAGAGGGGAATACCTAACCAAAACCTTCAAAAACTAAAATGAAAAAGGCAAGTCAAAGCGGCTCTAAATAAATCCTCCCTAAGATCTGGTTGTAAAGTCTCCAACCACACTTACCCCTAATCAAAGTGGCCATGGTTTGCATGGTTATTCGCACAACAAACACCTCTAATTCCAGTATAGAACCTTCATTTCGTAATTGGGGATGGTTCATCCTTAGAACGGGTTTTGTATGCTCTTTTGAGTTGTTGCTTTTGTTTTTTCGTCAAATATGGTGTAAAAGGAACTTATGCCCCATTTTGCTACATATCACGAATTTGACGAAGCAATTCCACCTCCTTCTGCATAGCTGGATTGCTACGTGGGAGATCCACCTCTGTACCATGCACCAATTTGGTCTTAGGCATGACATCATCATTAAGAACCCACTCTTGTGTTTGATCAACCGGATATGGAACCTTAACGAGCTCTGAATGCTTCTGCTGGTCAACAAGTTCCAAAACAGGCTCTAGGGATCTAGGGAGGTTGTTCGTAGACATCTCATCTGTGACATTTTGGAGGGCCAAGCTGAAGAAAGTATCAACATTTCTGACAAAAGGATTCAATGTAGTTCGGAACTTGCGTCTATGAAACACCATTAGATTCCTTGACCTTAATATTTTCCTTTTTTTTAACAATTTGATGTTCCTTAACACATATTGGTTCATCTCTGACATTAATAATCACATCTTCCGTGGGCTTGGAAGTTCTCTATCTCAAGCTACGCATTAACAACTTGCACTTGAGAATTCACATCATCATTCCTTTTGTTTTTGACAGAATCACATCATCATTGCTATCAATTGGTTTTTCAAATGAACTGATGCCTGTGAGATTATCCTTTTCTTGCCAAACCTAAATTGGTTGCTTCTGAACTTTTTCTTGTTGTTTCCCTTTGTCCAATTTTATTGATTTTTCATTGCCGACCTTTTCGTTTTGCTGAGGATGCAGCCAACAACATTTAGAAACGTTGTGGCAAATATTTTTTGCAACGAAAACAAAAATCCGGCAACCGTTCATATTGAACCTCCACATTAAAAGCAAAACCATCCCTTTCCACAGGTATTTCATAAAATAGGCGACGTGAGAGATACATATCTACATGTATGCATGTGTAGTGACCAATAATCTCTTTTAAGTGGCGCTATCAATGATGAGTGGTGTACATACAACACTTGCAATCTCACACAAAGTGCGCTCTCACCAATATCCCTCAGGTAATTACATTAAATTTTGGAGATGAAATTGACATGTCCAATTTTGGTGGATCACAAAATGAAAAAACGTCAAATGAAATGATATGGATAGGTAGCAAATGGTTGGCACACAATCTATGGAAGACAACAATAACCCGATGAAATTTGAAGACCGACGCTCCTACTAGAAACCCTAGCAGCGAGTGTTTTCAAATATGACTTAGTATGTGTTTGAAATAGCGGTGAACAACAAAAAAATGCACGTCTAAGTTAAAGCTGGGATTTCTAGTTTCCTTAAAGTCACAATAAAGTGACATTGAGATGCAAGGTAAAAACTCCAAACCAAACACTGCTTTAGATACTTATGCAGATAAGAGTCATTGATTTGATGACAATTTGTAATTTGAGTTTTTGTAGTAAAATAAGAGTTACTTCAATGATTTTCTATTTAAAATGATTTTTGTTTACGTGAAAATACAGAAATGAATGAGTTTTCCATGCCAAGTTATCAATCATTATAGTAAAGGTTGATATGAGTTTGTAATTTTGGATTGCAAAATTTGATTGGTTCAATTTTTTTTTAATATTAACGGGCAGATAAGAGTTATTGTTTTTTTTTTATATTAACGGGAAGATAAGAGTTATTGATTTGATGATTATTGTTAATTTGAAATTTTGTAGTAACATAATAGTAACTACTATAAATATTTCCTATTTATATTGGTTTCTCTCACAATCCAAGAGTAGTACAATCCCCTTACTCCAAGAGATTTTCACTATAATCACTAAAGATTACAAATGCTCAAGTACACAAGGAAGAAACTTTCAAATGCTCAATCACACAAGTAAGAGACTTTTAACAATCTAACTTAATCAAATAAAAGATTGATCGGTTTTATAGTTGATATACAATCAAAGGTCTAAACAATTACAAAACAGAGTTAGATTCTTAGAGTCTGTTTGGATGATGTAATTGAGAACTTTTAAAGAATTTGGAATTCTATGTAATTCAAATGATTCAATTAAATTACTTTCATTTATCAATACTTATGTTTGGATGAAGTAATAAAAAATTTCATTATCATCATTTTTGGACAACTTTTTTAAATTTAATTTTTTTGGACCAAATTTGAAAATTGAAATTAGGGATCAATTTGAAAAAATTAGAGGGGTCAAATTATAATTTATGAAAAATTGTAGGGTCAATTTGAAAATTTTGGAAAATTTGAGGACCAAAATGCAAAATTTGAAAAATTATAACAATGAAGAAATTTGAAATTCTTGGCTTTTAGGTGTCACTTGTAAAAACTGCAGAGTCTTGTATCTTTCTTTAGGTCTTCAACTCCTTATATAGTGAAGAATATAAGAGACGTTGGAGATGTTCCAGCGCATAAATTAGAGTCTTTAAGAAGTTTGATCAAAGATGTTGCAATGTTACATGATATGGTTAATGTCGTTGAAGAGACATTCGAAATCCATTTGTTGCAATTAGAATTATCCGTTTCATTCATTTTGTCCCTGAATTTGACTTGACACATGATTCAGAAAAAGACAAACTGTACTTGGTTAGGTGCTGAAAGCAACCCTTCTTAAGAAGAAGACAAAGTTGGCGTGGCTCCTAAGTAGTGTTTGGGTGATTCGGAGTTTGGGTGACTAAGAGTATAATGATCCACAGCCTGACCTTCAGTAGCTTCTAAATGGATTTTTCACTTCTGATCAAAACGTTGACTTCTCGTTAGCCTTACTTCAAATCTTCTATAAAGTCTTTAACTTCCCTAGTGTTTTAGATGCTCTTATATATCTTCAGAACTTGATAAATTTTAATCTTTGGTTATGCTCGCTCAAATATATATTACCATATCCAATTGTTCTTTAATACTTTGTTATCATCAAAACTTTAGAAACATATTGTACAAAACGTATTTTGTTTCAACATATTTGAGGTTGTCATTTGGGATTGAAATTTTGATTTGATTCAAACTTTTCATATATATAAGGCTTAAATGCTCTTTTGGTCCCTTAAGTATTTATTTGGTATCGCTTTCGTCCCTTAACTAAAAAAAAGACCGTTTGAGTACTTTAATTTAATTTTCGTTACATTTTTTGGTCCCTTCCGTTAGGTTTAATAAAAAAACGTTAAGTGTAGTACACGTGTCGTTTTGGCATTGGCTCTGGAAACGTTAAGGGACCAAAACGATACCAAATAAATACTTAAGGGACCAAAAGAGCATTTAAGCTCTTTTTTTTATATCATCTTTTTCATCTTCATCAAAACCTTCATCATATTCATCAATTAAATGCAGAGAATTTCAGAAAAATTAATCATCTTCATCATCTCCATTTATCACCTTCAACATCAAATCCAGAAAAATAAAACAAAAAACTCAACAAACCCAAAAATCTATTAAACTCAATATTCAATTTTCCCCAATTCAAAACCCTAAAGCCAATAATCCAATTTCAAATTAATTTTCATCTCTTCTTCTCTCAAAATCAAAAACAGGAACCTTCATATTCAAAGGTGCTTGGGATGAAATTTTTTCACCTCTCATTGCTTCTATAGGAAAGAAAAAGAGAAGAGGTTGAAAACTTCATGCTTGTCTTTATGAAAGAAATCTTCACACAAACATTAATAAACCACCTTCTAAGAACAGTGACATGAACTTAGTTTAGATCCGAAAATGGGTTAGTTTTTTTTGAAAGATTGATGATAATGGATTTAGATCCGAAAATGGGTTTTTGTGAAGGATTGGTGATGATGATGATAAAGATTTAGATTGGAGTTGAAAATGAGGTTTTTTTTCTCTGCAGAAAATAGTGATGCAAAAGATGATGATGATGAAGGTTCCTGAGTTTGTTTGTTGTTCTTATTGTGTTGTTTAGATTGAAATGGATGTTTTTAAATGGAAAAATTGGTTATTGATTGAGTTATGAAATTGATTATGTTTATAGATTTGATGAAGATGTTGAAAAAGATTTTTTTTTTCTGGATTGGTGTGTTGTTGATGATGAAGATCATGAAGAAGAGGATGGAAGGAGAGGAAGAAGATGAATAATACAAACCCTAACGTTTTTTTTGATTTTTTTAACAGAAGGGACCAAAATAGGTAACGGAGATAAAGATAAAGTACTCAAACGGTCTTTTATTTAGTTAAGGGACGAAAGCGATACCAAATAAATACTTAAGGGACCAAAAGAGCATTTAAGCCTATATTCAATTTCCAATTTACAGGATCTTGGTCCCACGGAGAGACGCAAGTTTGATTTTATGACTTTCCCTCATTAATGGGAGGAAAAAAACGTTGTTATAATGCGGAAAATTATAATTGAATTGTTGTATCACATGAGCCTTTAAACAAATAATTTGTAAAACTGATGGAAGTATCTACAAATTAAATCAAACATTTTCCTTTTCAACATTACCATTTGGTTTCTACGGTCAATCTCTATATATGAAGACAACTACGGGGAATTGATATTCAAGAAGGAAAGATATTCCTTATATTATTAACTTATATTCATTTATATATGAAGTTTGTTGTAGATTCTGATCAAAACACTCGCAACAATTTATTGATATGTGGAGCAAAATTAACGGCAACCAAAACACTCACAACAATTCTTTAAAGACTACATCTTCTTCAACGTATATCAAAGTCTTTAGAGTCAACATTGATCCAACCCCTAGAGCCCCTTCTATGAAAGAAGTTATTTGACATCCTCTAATCCCCAGATGGGTGAAACGTAACACTGATGGTGCTTCCCTTAGGAATCCTGGAATTTCAGCTTGTGGGGCCATTTTTAGAGACAATAATGCAAACTGTCTGGTTTGCTTTGCAAAAAAGTTATCTGTTGCATCAACTTTTACTATGGAACTTGAAGGAGTTATGAAGGCCATAAAGGCAGCAAATTCAAAAGGTTGGAGAAACCTTTGGATATAATATGATTCTCAGTTAGTTGTTCTTGCTTTCAAATCAAAATCGTTGTTCCTTGGAACATAAGCAATCATTGAAGGAATGTTTTGGCTTAATGTAGAAATATGAATGTGATTATATCTTTCATATTTATAGAGAAGGTAATAGTTGTGCATATATTTTGACTAATGATGGATTAACTATCATTGACTATAGTTTTTGGGACTCTATTCCTACTCAAATTAGAGAATTTTGTTAGGAACAAACTTGACTTGCCAAGTTTTAGATTTTCCAGGTTTTGAAAAGGTTTTGGTCACGTCTCTCTTTTGTCATTATATATATCTTTTTCACTTGATATATTTTGGTGTGGCAATGCTTTTATAGTCCAATTTTTGCTAAAAAAAATTATGATTTCAAAAATATCATTCAATGAACGTTATCATGAAAGAAATTGCCATATAAAATTCAAAAAAGAGAAATGATATTTTATAAGAAATACCATCATTATTCAAAACTATATCAAGAAAATGAAATAAAATTTAAACAACATTCTCTTATTTTTCTTTTACCACTTTAAATGATAATTCTTAGTTTTTTTTTTTGAAAAGGCTAAATTAGCCCACCTAAGTTGAAATCGAAGAGAATCGAACCTGAAACTTTGAGAAGGAGAACACTCTCAGGGCTCAAGCCAATATTACAAGGTCAACCTAAACGGGTTGATAATTCTTAGTTACCTTCTACATATTATTGACTTTTTTCCTTTGAACTGCCAAAATACTATTAAAATACCACACATCATCATAAGACAAAACTGGAGTGTATATATTATTGACTATCATTATTTTAGCTTATATTTCAACGAGGAGGGATGAATTCATATTCGAAAATTTGAAGAAAAAAAAATCCCTGGAAATTCCAAATGAAAATTTTGAAAAAAGCGGTTTTTTTTTGTTTCCCCCCTTTTGACTTATACATAATAAAAAAAATAATAAGAATAACATAGTAAAATATTATTTTGTTATTTTCTTCATCTTAGTAAAAAAAAATTATATGTAATATTACGTTATATAGTATTTTGTTATTTTCTTTATCTTAGTAAAAGAAAGTATTGATTTATTATATAGTAAAATGTAATTTAGATAGTATTTAATTATTTTATTTATATTAGTCAAAAAGTATATAATTTGTATATAGTAAAATATTATGTTATATAGTATTTTATTATTTTCTTTATCTTAGTCAAAAAAGAATATATTTTTATATAGTAAAATATTATGTTATATAGTATGTAAAAAAATATAATTTATATAGTATTTTATTTATCTTAGTCAAAAAGTATTTATTTTTTTATATAGTAAAATATAATTTAGTTTTATACCTTGGTGTATATAAATACAAGAAAAAGGTGTAGCATTTTCTTCACCATTTCTTCATCTTTTGTCTCTCACAAATACACATGTCTACACTTGGATACTCTTACGATATTTGAAGCAATTTTCCGATTTCCGACAATTTCATTTCCATTTCAACTTTGGCGAAACTCCATGCTTCACGCTAAAGCATACTTGATTAAGATGGTACGTTGCGTTACATTGCTTCTCACTCTAATTTCATTTTAATTTTTTTTTATTATAACTGAGATCTGAAAAGCTATGAAGCATTGGCACGATACCGCGAGTACACATTGATGCCACTAATAATTTGAAAAAAAATGATATTTGAACGTGAAATGTTGAACTATGACATTCACATGCACATTTTTTTTATTAGAAGTGTCAGTGTTTTGAAGTTGAAAAGTGAAAAACATTGTTGTTGTTGATTTTTGTTTTGTTTACAAATTGAAATTAGTTTCTTAAAATTAATTCAGAAATTTTGTATACATATTTTGGCTATTGTTTATGGTTTACTACTGTTTGATTTTTAGTAATTGGTACTTGGAATTGTAATTTTCCAGGTACTTAGCAGGAATTCTTGAAGCAGTTGCGTGTTGATATTCATGTTGGATTGATTGTAAGTGGAAGTTTTGATAATTTGTTTTGTGAGAATATCGTAGCAACTTTTGTTTGGAATTTTTTATTTTGGTTATAGAATGAAGAATGAAAATCGTTGAAATGAAAATTGAATAAAGAAGGTAAATGATACTATACTTAGTCTTGATTAACTTTTGATTTGTCGTGCTTATCATTTTTGATGACAATTTTTTTGAAGTTGTACCAGAGTCTTGCATTATTCCTGTTTTTAGGTTGTTTGGGATACATAAATGTCTTCGAAAACTCTTGTCATTTATGCTAACTTTTTGGATGAGGTTTAAGCTCATTTAACAAAATTGATTTGTAACTTACGAAGTGGGCAAGGGACATGTGATACTTGTCCCTGACTTAACCCTTAATTTTTATTGGGCATGTAGATCCAAAACCGTTCCTAGAATTGAACTAAATAGTTGCGCTATGGGTTAAATTTAGACCAGATCTATTAAGACAAGAGAGGAATGTCTGAAAGGATAATTGAAACAAAATTGTAACTATATGCCTCATTAATAGAGCTTATAAAATAATCTAGTTGAATAGTCACTTGAAAAGTAAATTAACATCATTAATAGAGCAAAGAATTATGGGTGGGTAGATGAGTAAGGGACGAGTTACACCAAACTCCAACCCATCCTTAAATTTTAGACCCGAACAAATATGTAATTTGTGGGTGAAATGGGACATAGACAGAACGAAGCTTAGGGTTCAATTGGATCTTGCTAACCCTTAGCTTATAAGTATTTACTAAGAAGATAGATAGATAGATGATAAAGATTTTGAAAAAGTTTCCCTACAAAAGTTGAATAAGATTAGTATTTTGTTGCCGTTCTTTTTCCTTTTTATGTTTGTAAATGACAAGACTGTAGTTTGTTCATTTATTTGCATGAGATGTTTTGTTTTAAGATTCATGTTAAGTTTGATTTGAAATCAAAATGAATTAAATTTTGTCAAAAAGCATGTACTTGTGCATTTATATTGTACGCGTGCTTGCAAATCTAATTGTGTAATTATCTTGTGGATCTGTTTGATATATATGTTTTCATTTAAATGCATGTACTTGAGCTTGTATATGCCAAGCATTTTTTTTGAAACAATATGCCAAGCATTTAAAATGTTCTTTTGGTGAAAAATAATTAAGGAGGTGTCAAAAATGCTATAATCTAATTTGCCTCATTTATTTGTTGTTCAACATGGTTTTGATCTGAACACTCAAGATCGGTCCATTTTCCAACATATACATTTTTCTCAACACCACATATAGAGGTAGAGTAATGATATAAAACCTATTTCTACCGTTAAGAGTGCAACATCTACCATTGAGAGTGCAACAAATTTTTGCTACGACACAAGAGAAAACTTAGATACGCGCTAAGTTCAGGTGTAAACATATCAAGCGGCGAATCTAGTAGACAATCTTAGCGCAATTTAACTTTTGTTTATAATTCTTAGATGATTCAATTATATTCTGAAATAAACGATTTGATGTATTCTTAAGATACTGCAATATTTTTTTGTGTAAAAAGGTAGTTTTAAAAAATGAGATGTCTAGAAATGTATGTATTTGTCAATTATACCCCCAAGACATGATTTTGTCTATTTCCCTCTTAGTTTTAAGCTATTCCATGACTTTATTACTACCATTTTATAATTGACAAATACATCAATTTCTAGACATCTCATTTTTTAAAACCACCATTTTACATAGAAAATATTGCAATATCTTAAGAATAAATCAAATCGTTTATGTCACGATATAATTGAATCATCTAAGAATTATAACAAAAAGTTAAATTAATTGCACTAAGATTGTCTACCTGATTCGCCGCTTGATATGTTTCTGAACTTAACGCGTATTTAGGTTTTCTCTTGCGTTGTAGCAAAAAATTGTTGCACTCTCAATGGTAGATGTTGCACTCTTAACAGTAGAAATATGTTTATATCATTACTCTACCTCTATACGTGGTGTTATGTATATGTTGAAAAATGGGCCGACCTTAAGTGTTCAGACCAAAAGAATTCCGCTCTTTACCCAACAGGAATTGCTCGCTCCCAACTGAAAATACCATTTTACCTCTACATGAGTTAACTCACGCTAGTTTTAAACATTCCAAAAACTATGAATTTCTTTAGCTTCAAGTACTGCGATCAAGTGCAGAGAACTAAAATTCTTGTTATCATTGAAAAAAGTATATTTATTGATTGATGTTTATGACCGACTCATTGTACTTTAATATAGATATATAATATTGCTTCTATCAACAAAAAAAGATATAGCGAAATGAAAACTCATTGTGTCTAAGCATATCACTGAAGCATGACATGGTTTGTATGCGACAAGTTGCATGTTCAAGTTTCCACTTGTCCATTTGGGGGGTGAGGTGGCAGTGGTTTTATTGGTAAATACTTGCATAAAGTGAAATGAACATGGTTATGTTTGTTGTATAAAGTGAAATGAAATGCTATGGAATGTTTAAAACCAGCGTGAGTTAACTCACACTCGCGAGTTAACTCACGCAGAGATTAACACTAGCGTGAGTTAACTCACACAACATGAGTTAAGTCACGTAGAATTAACACTAGCGTGAGTTAACTCACACATGGGTATTTTTGGAATTTCAATTGGGAATGAGCAAAATGTGTTTGGTAAAGAGCAGAATTCAGACCAAAACCATATGAACAACAAATAAATGAGGCGAATTAGATTATAACACTTTTGAAACCTCGTTAATTATTTTTCTTCTTATAAGCTACTCTTTTGCACTAATTTTATAGGTGACAGTACTTTTGGCACCTCCTTATTTGTTTCTTATAAGCTACTCTTTCACACATTTTATTTACAATTAATTATTTTTCTTCTTATAAGCTACTCTTTTGCACAAATTTTATAGGTGACAGTACTTTTGGCACCTCCTTATTTGTTTCTTATAAGCTACTCTTTCACACATTTTATTTACAGAAAATGCTCATTTTTTAAATCTTTTATACAAAATACTAATTTTTTTAATTTCTAAAAGAAAAATGAAACTTAATTATAAAACACAACAAACCCACGTTTATTTTTTTATATTGTTTATATTCAAAAACATTAATTTCTAAATTACAAATATATGCATTCCAAAATTCAATTTTTGGTGTGCATGTTCTTCAAATATCTAACTTGTACAATTGAATATGTGACGACGTCTCACCAATGCTGTTGTCTTTACAAGAAGCCCATAGTAAATCGAGAATAAATTTATTGTATATTCATGAAAATTAAATATTCAGTAGGCATATGTAATTAAATATTCAGTTGTCTTTAATTAATAATGAGTAATATTAAGTGCATAGGAAATATTTTATCATAATGTATCATTGGATTTAATTGAAATAAGAATAATGAAGGGGGTTAAACATAAAACTGATAAGCTGTTATGTGTATATTTTTAAATTGTTATAATATAGAAAATAAGAAAGAAATTGGGAAAATAAGGGGCAGGTCTTTTGAGATGATGAAGTCTGAAAATTGGTGGTAAGATTCAGAGATAATTACTTTGAGGAGGTTGAAAAGACTATTGAGATAATTACTTTGAGGAGGATGAATCAAAAGTGTATTATAGTAATTTCATCTTAGCCATATAGATAAGCCAACACACCAAAATTACGAGAAACTTGAATTCAAATGATGATTCAAAATTTTGAAGGAAAAATATGAGTTTACTGAAAAGCGGGTCAAAATATGATGTTAGAAAATATCTGAAGCACTAAAACTTGATGAAATTTTTTAGAGGGACTAAAGAGAGAAATTTGAAAATTTCATGATGATTGAAAACTTATTTAACCCAATATTATATTATTAGATTTTTTTATTTATTTCTTGGATGATGTCTCCAATTTTGATCACACTCTTTCATATATCATAGAAAACATTTTAATCTAATTCCCTATCTGCTACAAATTGTGTTCCTCGATATGGATCTTAGTTTTACTTAGAGTGGGAGATTTGTAGGTGTACAAGCATTTATTTTTTTGGGGTGTGGGGGAATTGTCTCTAGAAAATTATGTAATTGCTTTGAAAGATTTAGTTCGAGTTGAAGCTCTTAGAGATATAGTTGGAATTGGAAAAGAGAATGGCCTTTCAAATTTTACTGAAAATTCTATATGAAGTCCATTTCTGACATTCTCGAAGAAAAAGATTTATCAAAGGTTAGAACAAAAGTAGATAAGCATGTGTGTTATTTCTATATATGTTAAAAAGATTTATCAAAGATTACAACAAAGGTAAATAAGAATTTCATAAATAGACTTCATAGAATTTCCAATAAAATTTGAAAGACCGGTCTTTATTCCAATTTCAACTGCATCTAGAAGAGCATCAACTCCAACTAAATCCTTCAAAGCAAGAACGTAGTTTTCTAGAGACAATTTCTTCCCTCCCAAAATAAATATCTTGCCCACCTACAAACCTATCAAAACAAGGGTCATGTTAACTTGTAACCTTAGGACACAAGATAAGGAACTCAAAAGTAGAAATGTTCCCTTAAATTTTATGCATTCTAGTTATTATAAATTCAAAAAGTAAATTGAATGCACACATTCCAACAAAAAGTTACTATGTTAGGTTTCTTATCTTGTGCCTTAAGAGCACAAGTTAACATTTTCCATAAAACAATGATTTATTTGTAGGAAAAGAATTGTAGCAGCTAGGGTACTAGATTAGCATGTTTTTGATATAAGCTCATATGTAGTTATGTACAAGGGAGAGCGATCAAAATCAGATATACCATTCAAGAAATAAATAAAAAATCTAATAAGATATTTTTCACAGAAAGAACATTTTAAATGCTTGGCAGATACAAGCACGTGATAAATTTAAACAAATATATATGCCAAATAATTGTTTTAATGCTTTTAGTTTGACAGAATTTCAAAGTTAGTCCTTTAAATTTCAAAAGTTTTAAATAGATCCTTTTAATAGATAAACTGTATCACCGTTACCCTGCTGTTAGTCTCTATTTAACTGATTTTGTTGTGGTCGTTAAGTTGCTGACTTTAATCAACACGATGCGTTTCAAAGGCTTTAGGTAGTCAAAAGTCAACACATTGTGTTTAATGGTCACAAATGATCATTTATAGGGCTAGAAAGACAACTATTGACAACAAGAACTACCTTTCTAGCCCTATAAATGATCATTTGTGACCATTAAACGCAACGTTTTGACTATATGGATCCTTTAAACACATCGTTTTGATAGCAACTTAACGTCCACATCATCATCAGTTAAACGGGACTGAAACGGAGGTAACAATGAAATAGTTTATCCACTAAAAGGACCTATTTATAACTTTTGAAACTTAAATGACTAACTTCAGAATTCTGTCAAACTAAAATGACCAAAAATGATATTTGCCATATATATATATATATATATGAGGCAGTATCGTTGACACTAGGTGTAAGGCAAAAGGCTTACACCAAATTTCAACCGTTTAATTTAAATGATCTAACAGTTCAAATTATATCAACATAAGAACAGGTTTAAACGGTTGAGATTTGATGTAAGTCTTGGTATCAACGGATCCTGCCTCTATATATATCAAACACATGATGCACTCAAAATATCACATGTTTTAGAAATTTGTCCCTAAATGCTTTTGACATTTCTGTGTGGTTAATTTTTTCCATTGTTGTACTTACTTTCCCTAAATTTTGTTTACAAATCTGCATGTTCTTGACGAGTGTTAAAGATGCCAATAATTCTTTGGGGTAATATTAAGTGAGTGACTGTATTTTATGATTTACTTTGGTGCCTAAGAGAGGAACTGTAGAGTATGGATAAACTTTTGCATAGTATTTACCATTTTCATGCTCATTCTCATTAATCACATTTTAAGCAAGTTACTGTTAACATTGTCATTTTCACGCTTTAGACAAGTACAGTTGTCACTTCTTTTCTCTCGCACTCCTTGTTATGATGTTTCTATCCTTTTCATATAGAAAAAATATTCATGTCAGCTTGTGGATATAGCGAAAATCTTCAGAGCTGTGAAACATGCACTTATTCTTTCCACACACATACTTTAAACAAGCTTTCTTTTGATGTTATAATATCTGCATTATCTTTGTGTGATTGTGCAGGTTAACCCAGTTAATGATATTGATAAGATATTAGATTGTGAGATGCAACTCACTATTGATGGCAAAACCATATCTTGTTGAATGGAAGGGATGGCGAATCAATATCTTGTTAATTGGATGGGACTATCGTATATGCATTGCAGATGGTAAATTTATTGAAACTCATCTACTGTTCTATATTACTTTCAACTTCTATGGTGTCTTGTGAATATTATAACATATATAATTTTCCTTTTGCCTAATAAATTTACTGATAAAAAATATATATATTTATTCGCAATCTCAACTTTTTTATTATTGTATCGGTACAACTTTCGGTTTTGAGTATTACATACGATTTTCACTTAGTTTTGGTTTTTTTGCCAAGATTTTAGATGTGAAGGAATTGGTTTATAAGATTTGTTTCCCTAAGTAAGTGGTTTTGATTTTTTGGGAGACATCTCGTTCACCTTGGAATTCTGCTCTTTACCCAAACGGTTTTGCTAATTCGAAAAGTAAATGATCAAAATACCCCTACACATGTTAACTCACGCTAGTGCAAATGTCAACGTAAGTTAACACACGCTGCGTGAGTTAACTCACACTAGTGTTAATCTCTACGTGACTTAACTCTCGCAGGAATTAACACCTGCGTGAGTTAACTCACGCTGATACAATGCATTCACTTTTTTGCACTATGTGCATATGTGTGGGTGGGGTTAAGTCATTAATAAAATAGTATGATATGATATATGTGACTACCATGTTTGACTTGATTTTAATAAAATAAAGTGATGGTCTTGTTTGTTGTCGGCATAGCAGGTAAATAAGACAATTCAAAATAGTCTTATCAAAGAAAGCAAAAAGATGTATATGAATGAAGTCACGTGCATCATGTATATGTAAAAAAGTGAAAGAAATCATGACTTTACTACCAAGTGAAATCATGTAAATGTGCCAGAAAGTGAAAAAAATGAATGGTTGGTTATCAATGTCACGAGTTAACTCACGTGGGGGTAATTTGGTCATTTACTTTGGGAATGAGCAAAACTGTTTGGATAAAGAGGAGAATTCTTCACCTTGTCTATATCTATGAGTGGGTGGTGTAAACCACTTCTCTGCCGAGGCCAGTAGCTTTTTGTGTGGAGGTCTTGTTTGGGTGTCAATGATGAGCGGAGTGCTTGGGTTTATTTCGTGATCTTATGTGTCTTGGTTCTTTGGTGGAGTTGGCTTGGTTCATTCTCCCTTTATAAGATTTGTTTCTCTAAGTGGTTTTTTGTTTTAGTGTTCTTTGTGTTGATGGTGTTTTACTTTTCGCTTGTGGTGTTATAGAAGTTCTTGTTGGATGGGTCTTTTCGGTCACCCTTGATGTGCCATCACTTTTTGTACATGGTTCTTCAT